>ENA-ORNP01000374-ORNP01000374.1-human-gut-metagenome-genome-assembly--contig:-NODE-374-length-54322-cov-5.012328_pt1 | contig 54322 bp, 40 predicted proteins | sample MGYA00242119_ERZ509030 | MGnify/ENA primary metagenome ERZ509030 (study PRJEB26280, sample SAMEA2338708) | human gut metagenome | biome: human gut; feature: human-associated habitat; material: faeces... | reverse complement strand
CGACTATTTTATATTAAAAAAAGAAGGGGATGTGCCTTAGTTTTGACACAGCCCCATAACAAAAAGTTATATAAACTAGCGCAGTGTAACTTTAGTGATTACTGCCATAATTAATTTGTGGGATAAACAACCCGAACACTATAGCCAGCGTGCAAACTTCCTGATATACCAGCTTTTTACCAGTTGTGTCAAGATACAATAGGAAAGCAAAATGCCTGGCAGCCAAAGGAAATAGCCCAAAGGGAGAGCCGTCAGTCCGATAGACCTCCCGAAAGAAGTGAAAGGTATTATAATTCCTATCGCCATAACTAATAGTGTTAATCCCATAACGGGCCAGGTTGCCCGGCTTTGTATAAACGGGATCTTTCTTGTTCGTATCATATGGACAATCAATGTCTGTGATAATAAACCTTCTACAAACCATCCAGTCTGAAATAGCGTTTGATGTTCGGGAGTGTTACAGCTGAACACATACCACATAACCAAATAAGTAATTATATCGAAAATGGAACTGATAGGCCCTATATAAATCATAAAACGGCTCAGGTCGGACGCATCCCATTTACGCGGTTTCTTCAGAAACTCCGGGTCCATCCGGTCGAATGGAATGGTTGTCTGCGATATGTCATAAAGTAGATTCTGAATCAATAAGTGTATAGGCATCATAGGCAGGAATGGCAGAAACGCACTGGCGAACATCACACTGAACATATTACCAAAATTGGAACTGGCAGTCATTTTTATGTATTTATTGATATTGCCAAACGTCTTCCTCCCTTCTAGTACGCCATCTTCCAATACCATCAGGTCTTTTTCCAGCAGGATGATATCCGCACTTTCTTTGGCTATATCTACTGCCGAATCGACCGATATGCCAATATCCGATTGGCGTAGAGCACCTGCATCGTTGATTCCATCTCCCAGAAAGCCTACCGTGTTACCTTGCTCCTGCAACAGAGAGATAATATATGTCTTCTGAAATGGAGTGAGTTTGGAAAATAAAGTGGTGTTCTTTACTGCTTCTTTCAATGCAGTATCATCCATTTCCTCCACTTCTAACCCGCTAAGGGAGTGACTAGTGTCAATCCCTACTTGACGGGCAATGGCCTTCACCACGATATCATTGTCCCCCGACAAAATCTTAACTACCACTCCATGTGCATATAATTGCTCGATAGCTTCAGCGACAGAAGGTTTCGGGGGATCAAGAAAAGCGAGATAGCCGATCAACACCATTTCTTTTTCATCCTCGATAGCAAAATTGCAATCCTTTTCGATGAAACTTTTCTGGGAAACCGCCAATACTCTCATTCCTTGCCGGTTCATTTCTTCACTTATCTTTTGCGCTTTAGTTTTCAAGGCATCAGTCAGAGGATGTATCTGCCCGTTGAACTCAGCATACGAACAGACATCGAGAATTTCTTCTACCGCTCCTTTAGTAATGATCTGCCGTTTCCCTTGCCTGTCTTCTATTACAACAGACATTCTTCTGCGTGTAAAGTCGAAAGGTATTTCATCCACTTTGGTATAGTCGTCCTTCAAATGTTCCAGATTCAGTTCTCTCACATGGGAAAGGATTGCTTTATCCATCAGGTTTCTCAGACCAGTCTGAAAATAGCTGTTAAAGTACGCATGACGAAGAATACGTTTACTGTTATCATCGCTCCCATCTGCGTTGATATACTTCTCCAACACAATTTTGTCACAGGTCAGCGTACCGGTCTTATCGGTGCAGAGTATATCCATCGCTCCAAAATTCTGGATAGCATTGAGGTTCTTTACAATTGTTTTCTTCTTTGACATAGTAATCGCTCCCTTAGAAAGGTTGGCAGTTACTATCATAGGCAACATTTCGGGAGTAAGACCGACCGCAACAGATATAGCAAAAATGAAAGCTTCGAACCAGTCTCCTTTCGTAAAACCATTTACAAAAAACACAAATGGGACCATAACCAACATAAAACGAATCAATAGAAAGCTAACCTTACTAATGCCTTTATCAAAAGCTGTAGTAGCACGATGCCCGACCAGACTTTTAGCAATCGTACCCAAATAGGTTTTGTTTCCCGTTTCAAAAACAATTCCTTTTGCTGCCCCACTAATCACATTAGACCCCATATAACAGATATTATCCAACTCAATGACACTTCCTTTCCTGAATTGCTGTCCCTGTACTTCCGGAAACTTTTCTATCGGTTCGGACTCTCCTGTCAGTGAAGCCTGACTAATAAACAAGTCTTTTGAATCAATAATCCGTATATCGGCGGGGATCATATCACCGGCTGCCAGATACACAATATCTCCCGGAACAAGTTCTGTAATATCAATTTCTTCTTCCCGTTCTCCCGCGCGTTTCGCAAGACAAGTGTTTTTTACCATCTTCATTAAAGAATCCGTAGCTTCATTTGCTTTCCATTCCTGCCAGAAACGCAGGACAGCACTAAATAAAACCATTGATGATATAATGATTACTCCTGTCCATTCTTGTTCTCCCGGTTCAGCCATCAGTACATCCAATAACAGGGATATGATGGCAAGTCCGGTCAGAACGCCTATAAAGGGATTGATGAACGTTCTGATAAACAGGATAAACGGATTCTTTTTCTGTTCATGAATAACTTCGTTTCTTCCATAAATGGACTGTCGCTCCTGAACTTCTCCCTGTGTTAGTCCAAGCTTTGTGGTCTGCAAGTAGGAATAGATTGACTTACTGGGTTGTGTGGCAACCAAAAATACTTTCTCTGAATTGAATGTGTACTGTGATGAGCGCAGTCTTTTCTTCCATACCATATTCTCTTTTTTTTTAAGTTACTAACTGCATTTATTAATTCAACGCAAAAGTAAGGAGGACTTCACAAGGAAGCTGTTAGAGAATGATTAGAGTGGTATTAGAAAACAATTAGAATTTCTTAAATATGCGGGAGTTTTACCACAAAGGTAGTGCCTTCATCCTTATGAGAGGATACGGTCAATTCTCCTTTGTGAAGGTGAATGATTTTCTGCGTCAAAGTCATACCTATTCCATTTCCGGGAGCTATATTCTTGTTTTCTCCACGATAAAATAGTTTGAATAGGTTTTCTTTATCTACATCGGACATTCCTACACCATTATCGGATAAGCGGATGATCGCCCATTGCTCCCAATAAGCTATCAGGACTGATGAAGTCCGATTGGAAGAATACTTGCAGTTGTTCTCAACCAGATTTACAAAAGCAGTAGTCAACAGATAACTGTTTCCGATTACAGTCAGCACATTATCTTCTTCAGCTTCCTGCTCAAATACTAGTTCAATATGATAATCCGGATGAGCTTTTAATACTAGCTCTCTGGCATCCAGCAATAATTCGTCCAGACGGACCTCCTCCATTGTTATCTGTTCCGACTGATAATCGGCTTTTGCAAGATTCAGCAATCCGTCTATCAGGTTTATAATTCGTCGTGAATCTTGTAATGCATTGCCAATGGCTGCCTGATATTGTTCGGAGGTTCGCTCTTTCAACAAGGCTAAATCCAGTTCGGCTGTGAGAGCAGCCATAGGAGTACGTAATTCGTGGGATACATTGCTGACAAACATCTTTTGTGAGTTGAAAGACTTCTCCAAACGTTCCAGCAAATCATTGAATGTAATGCTTAACTCTCCCAGCTCATCCTGTTCATTTTTTACAGGTAACCTTTTGTCAATATGGGATGCGGTAATCTTCTCCGCTTCTTTTACTATATTTCGTATTGGCTTCAAAGTACTTCGGGAAAGAATATAACCGACAATTGCCAACACTGTCAATCCGCCGATAAATAATAGAATGAGCATATTTCTCAGTGCATCCCGGTTGGCGTATCCATAGCCATCATAAGCTGCGGCAGTGACAATGTAATCTTTTCCTTCAAACGGATACACAAGTCCTATTGCCTGATATTCGTCAACATAAAAACTGATGTTTTTTCGTTTCAGAATACGTTCCACCATTTCCGGTGTTTCCTTGATTATATCGTTTTGAAGAGCATCGTGATATAGTATTTTAAAATCTGTTGTATAGACAGCTACCTCTACCTCATTTATAAACTTCTGATTGTTCAGGTAAATAGACTGCATAGTCTTTGCATCTACTTGATTGTTAAGGAATAAATGAGCTTTGGTTATAGCTTCACTTTGTAAGTTACGAAAGAAAGCATTACTGCGTGAATGCTCACTTACGTAATAGACAGCTATAACAAATACGAAGAATACCGCGGCTGTCAGTCCTGCATATTGTAGAGTCAGTGTTGTCTTGATTTTCATAATTTGTCAGTCAGTATGAAGCCCATTCCGGCTTTGGTATGAATAAGTTTTGGTTCGAAATCCCGATCTATTTTTTTACGGAGATAGTTGATATATACATCTATGAAGTTTGTTCCCGTATCAAAATGGGTATTCCATACTTTCTCTGCTATTTCAACGCGGCTCAATACCCTTTCAGCATTTTCGACCATATATAGCAGCAAGTTATATTCTTTGGGAGAAAGTTTAATGAATATGCCATTCCGTTCTACGTCTTTCCGCTGAAGGTCAATACGCAGATCCGCATAAACAAGTTCCTGTGGTAACTCCGGTACATTTCCTGTAACACGTTTCAATAAAACTTTAATTCTGGCATTCAGCTCTCTGAAATTAAACGGTTTTACCATATAGTCATCTGCACCGGCATCGAAACCGTCCAGTTTATCGTTCGTTGAACCTAATGCCGTCAACATTAATATAGGAATATTGGGATTGGACTTACGAATTTCTTTTGCCAGTTCAAATCCATCCATCTTAGGCAAAACAATATCAGATATAACCAGATTGAATGTATGTGCCTGAAAAAGCCGTAATCCCATTAATCCGTCATAAGCTACCATTGTCTGATAACCATTTTCTTCCAGTCCGTTCATCAGTAAACTTGCAACTCTGGGTTCATCTTCTATAATTAGTATTGTATACATAGGAAAGGATTCGTTAATCAGAATATATATAACGAAACAAAAATAGTGATTATTCCTCACTTATTACATATATTTGTGTAATTATCATCGGTTGAATTTATGTCAGTATAAAAGATTTAGATATATTATTATCCAATATAGAACCTGTATTGGATGAACGTAATTTTGTTTTTTGTTCTTTTCCAACAATTGATTGGAAGATAATGTATGAACTAAACCCTATCGGGATTTTCCACGAGAAAGAAGGGGTAACTTTCATTCTTGAACAGCAAGATGCCGTAAATAAGAAGATTCATTACCAGTCTGTTTATAGGCTTATTACACTTAATGTACATTCCAGTCTGGATGCAGTTGGTCTGACAGCCGCCTTTTCAGCTAAACTAGCTGAGAAAAACATTAGTGCAAATGTTGTGACAGCGTATTATCATGACCATATTTTTGTGCCTGAAGAGAAAGCAGAACAAGCTTTAAATGCTATTCTTGAACTACAAAAAAGGTACTCAACGTGATGTGAGTACCTTTTATTTCATTTATTCCATAAACCGGAAAATGATTCGACCGGTCTGCGGACCATTTACCCATTTGGGTTGTGAAGAAGGACCGCACAGATCTGTGGAATTTACTTTATTACGTACAGGAGGAATCACATCCAAGACAGAGATTCCACTTTCAGGAAGCGTATAAAGTAATCGGTCACGACCGTCACGCGGCTGATATACTCCGATATAGGAATCCGGAGTCTCATTGGTCAGACTGATAGTACCTTCTTTTGTACGGATATTCATCCAGGAGACGCTGTCGAAATATCCTTTGAATTCAGGATAGGTAAATGTTTCACCCGGAATAGGATCGTTGTAGTCATTTTCCCATACGTCGTATTGCGTACCATGAATACGGTTTTGCCATACACGGTATGGTCCTGCTCCCAGCCATCGTTTGCTGATGACCTGATCCTCGGGATAGTCGAAGCTGATTCCTATTAAATCTACCACACCGGAGAAATTGTACGTATAATCCAATGCCGCCTCTCCATTGGGATTGATTGTCCATTGTGCTTTATCAAGATTCCCCAATTTATAATTTGCAGTAACAATCAGGTTTCCTCCGTCTTCTTTTACCTCTAGTTTGGTAAATACTGCGGCATCAGGGAATTCACTATAAGTACGGTCTTTTTCTTTTGCCTTTTCGTCATCGTGATTGTAAAATTGATCCAAAGAACGGTCCGCACGACGGGCACCAATGAAACGAGGTCCATTGGCAAAGCTGATCTTATGATTGTTCACTGATACACCTTTTAGTTGGCCATCTCTCTTTGAGAAAATGAAAGTATGATTCTTCGCTTTCACAGTCAGCTCATTTTCCGTTTCTGAATATGTTGCTTTACCAGATAGAGGAGAAAACACTTCGTTCGTCTGATTCAATTTATCTACAGGGAAAGTCCAGCGCCATAGCTCATGACCGTATTTGTCAATCGCTGTAAGGAAAAGGGCATCAGCATTCGGAAGAATGGTTGTTTTAATATCCAGTATCCCTGTTGAATGAGCTGCCACATCACTTCCTTGTACCTCTCCTTCTTTCAGAACTTGAGTGGTTGTATTAGAAGTATCTGTTGCAGTAGGAAACTTCACCTGTTTCCAGAGGAAGCGACAAGTATTCAGGTTCAGGTAATCATAGCGGTTTTCTACAGAGAATTTACCGTCAAACTGCTTGTCAATAGAAGTATTCATAATTTGTACCGGACTCCATAACTGCTTGATTGTATAGAAACTACCCTCTTTTTCATGATGTGGCCCTACAATGCCATCAGCACCGAAGTTCCCTTGATTATCAATGAAACCATCCATATCGACACGTTTCACTCCCTCATCTGCCAGTACCCAAAGGAATCCACCGATGCAGCGGGGATGTTTGCGCATCATTTCCCAATAGTCGTACAATCCGGCACCGTGACCACCATCGTACAAACCATGGAGGAATTCTGTCGGCATGAAGATTTCCGGCAAACGCATGTAATTCTGACTTTCACCGTAAGAACGATAGTGCATGGTTTCAAAACCGGAAAAATTACCTTGCGGGTGAATCACCGGACGTTTTTGCGGGTCGTATTTATGAAATTCCCCATCGAGTTCGGTATTCCATCCTTTTTCATTACCGTTGCTCCACCAAATAATAGACGGATGGTTAACATCCCGCTCTATCATTCCTTCAATCAGTCGTACTCCGGTCGGGGTATCATATTTGCCATGCCAGCCACCTAATTCATCCATCACATAAAGTCCCAGAGAATCACATGCTTCCAGAAACTCCGGATCGGCAGGATAATGACTCAGGCGAACAGAATTCATATTCATGTCTTTCATCAAAAGAACATCTTCGATATTCTTTGCTTTACTTAGCGTACGGCCACTTTCTGGACGGAAACTATGACGATTGACACCCCGTACATTGATGCGTACTCCATTTATATATAGTCCGTCACTTTCGCGTACTTCAATAGTGCGAAAACCAAATTTTTCAGTTTCATTGTGCAACACTTTGCCATTCTTATCAAGCAGGGAGAACTGAGCTTTATAAAGATTGGGAGTTTCCGCTGTCCACAAAGCCGGATTTGGAACATTTAATTGTAACGATGTCCAATCCCCTCCTGCCTTCACCGGTACAGTCGTTTCTACCAGTTTCTTATCTTTATTATCCAGAATCTGGGCACGGATACTCATTCCATCATTGGATATATTTGTGTAACAATTGGCACGGAAGGTTCCATCCATTTGCGCATCAATTGCGATATGTCGCAAATTAATGGCAGGTTTCACTTCCAGGAATACCGGGCGGAAGATACCACCAAAATTCCAGTAATCGGCACGACGTTCGGCAAGATTCACACTGGCATTTTCGCTTTCTTTAGACACTGTTACTTCCAAGAGGTTCTTTTTTCCGTATTTAAGGAAATCAGTGACATTGTATGAAAAACGATAGAAAGCTCCCTGATGTTTCGAACCAACCTTCCGTCCGTTTACTTTGACTTCGGTATCTGTCATTGAAGCCTCGAATACAAGATTCACCTGTTGCCCGCGAAACTTCTCGGGAACTTCGAACTCATATTTATACATTCCTTTCTCATCAGCAACGCCTTCGGGAAATGCTTTGCCATAAAAGGTGATTCCATACTGATAGGTACCAAAGCCTTGCAACTCCCAACAAGATGGTACACCGATCTTTGTCCATTTGCCTGAATTACGTCCGTTAGTACAGAAGAAGTCCCATTCTACCATATCATCACATCCGTGACCGGAAAGGTATTGTCGTTCCGTTTGCGGAAGATTTTGAGCAGCCAGCGTAGTTGCCAATGCTAAAGTCGATAATAAAGTGGTTACTTTTCTCATTATTACTTTTATTATTGTGTTAGTTACTATTTATTTGTATCAAATCTTATTTTACAGTTTGCTTATGCGTACATGCAGTGTATGTTCTTTTTTCTCAATAGCATACTTTTTCAGCACGCCTGGTCCACAACTGCTATTCCCTAATCCAAGTACAGCAGCATCCATACTGAGAATGACCTCGGGACGTGGCTTTAAATCGCAGTCGTGTGTTTCTTTATATAAATCCTGTGCGGTATAATGCAAAGCGGATGCAGAGAATACATTTTCTACAGCGTCTACACGAATACCTTTATTATGTTTATCTGTCAACGTAAGAAACTGCACTTCTTCCTTATTTCCACTATCCTGTGGGCGAGGATAATGTACATACTGTTCTGCTACTGTTCTCTTCCAAAGCCCTATTGCAGCAGATGTCTTTCGATCGGGATAATTATCTTGCGGTCCTCTTCCATACCATGTAAACGTATTACAAGCCGGAGACAGGCAAAATGCAAGTCCTAGACGAGGCAATTCCGGGAGCACTCCTTGTGGTAAGAAAGTAGTTTTCAGATCAATGGTTCCATCAGAGGAAATTGTATAAACTGATGTCGTTGTTACTCTCCCCTCCTTATATAAATTAGTTGTCCGTATCCTGACTATAATTGCTCCATCTGCACGTTCTTCATGATTGAAAGACTCCAGGTTAATCCGGGGATTATCCATTGTATGCAATTTCCAGTCTTTTGCCAACCAGTTTCCAAAACTCTTATCATTATCTGTCGGAGCACGAAAGACTTGTGTGACTGGCTGAACCGGAAAATCATCTGAATGAGCCAACATCTCTTTTTCATTATATATAAGAGAGGTCATACTTCCGGTTACTCCCTTTTCCCACTGAACAGAAAAACTTCGTCCGTTAATCAATAGAGTTTTATCATCCTCATTTATTTGCAGTGTTCCTTTATTGACTACATCAGCAGATAACAAATCCCCTTTCTGCAAGCAAAACTGTTCCCAAGTTACCTCGTGTCCTGCTTTCGCCCAAAGAGCATCAGATTTCAAAACGATGCTTACTTTTAGTTGACAATCGGAACGTGTCTTCATTAAGTTCCTAGGGAAAACGGGTAAAGCGACCGCTTCGCTCTTTCCGGGAGCTATTTCCGGTAATGCGATTTCTCCCTGTTCCTTCTGTTTGCCATCTATCGACAGTGTCCACAAGCAACGATATTGAGACAAATCTATATGATGATTCCTGTTTGTAATGATCAATTGCCCATTGTTGACTGCCAACTGAACCGGAGCATATACCTTCTTTACTTCCCAATATTTCGGAGTCGTTTCACGGTCACTCATCAATAAGCCATTAAAACAGAAAGCTTTCAGATTCGGTTTATCACCGAAGTCTCCACCATACGCCACCATGATACGTCCATCTGACAATTCCTTATAAATACCTTGATCTACCCAATCCCAGATGAAACCGCCCAACATGCGTGGATTACTATATATTTCATCCCAATATTCTTTGAAGTTTCCCAATGCATTACCCATCGAATGTGCATATTCGCTTGTCATTACCGGACGGTCATCATTAGTACGTTCCGCTATTTCCAACAGCCGTTCCCAGCGTGCATTTTCCGCACGCTCCTTGTCTTCTCCTTCTGCAATGCCGGGATTCAAATATTCTTGTTTCACACGAGTATAAAAACGGCTGATTACATCGACCGTCTTCGGGTCAGGCTCACCATCCACTTCTTGTGCGCCCTCATAATGTACAGGGCGTGTAGGGTCAAAATCGTGTAGCCATGCAGAAATGGCCGCAAAGTTGGGGCCGTAACCGCTTTCATTTCCCATACTCCACATCACGATACTCGGATAATTCTTATCACGTTCTGCCATGCGGACTGCACGATCCATAAATGCAGCATGCCAATCGGGTGTACTAGCCAGTGTTCCGCGTAGACCGTGCTCTTCAATATCCGCTTCATCCATCACATACAGCCCTAAACTGTCACAAAGTTCATACCAACGGCTCACATTGGGATAATGGCTGGTTCGGACAGCGTTGATGTTCGCCTGTTTCATTAAAAGTATATCCTGAAGCATTCTTTCTTCACTCATAACACGTGCTGTCCTCGGATCGTGTTCATGACGGTTTACACCTCTAAAGCGGACCGGATTACCATTAATCAGTAGCTGTCCTTTTTTAATTTCCACAGAACGGAAACCTACTGACTGTTCTGTCTGCTCTATCACTTTTCCTTCCGGATTTAACAAAGCCAAGTGTAACTTGTAGAGATAAGGGGTTTCTGCCGTCCATCTCTCCGGGGATTTTATAACAGTTGACAAACGTCCCATCTTACGTGGCCCACGCTGCGGATACCATTCATTCATCCGGCTGGCTTTATGTTCTAAATCCAATATGTCTTCAACCTCTCCCTGTAACGTTACAATTACTTTTCCGGTCGCGTCTTTCAACATACCTTGTATTGTATATCCTTTTCCGGTCATACCTCCGTATATATTAAATTGAGGATCAATCTGCAAAATAAAGTCTTTATACTCACCGGCAGATGCAGGAAGAGTACGTATAGCATAATCACGGATGCGAATATCAGGTGTATGTATCAGATGAATGCTACGATGAATACCACCAAAACGCCAGAAGTCCTGATCTTCAAGGTATGATCCGTCACTATATCGGTAAACTTCCAGCGCAATCTGATTCTCACCAGTCTTCAAATAACTGGTAATATTAAATTCACTAGGCTCCATACTTCCCTGACTATATCCCACCCGTTCGCCATTTATCCATACATAAAAAGCACTCATCACTCCTTCAAAGCGCAGAAAAGTCTGTCCGTCTGCTTCCCATCCGACAGGCAAAACGAATGTACGCCGATACTGTCCGACCGGATTTCGTTCTTTATAAGTGGTATAGTCAGCCTTTGGCTCTCCCATCACTCGCGGAGGATCTATTTTGAATGGGTAACCTGCAGATACGTAAATAGGTGTACCATATCCATTCACTTCCCAATTAGCAGGGACAGGAAAATCTTTCCAGCTTTTATCATTGAAGTTTGCCTGATAGAAATCTATGATTCTTTCATCAGGCACAGGAGTCCAACGGAACTTCCAGATTCCATCCAGAGACATAGAACAATCTCCTTTCTGCGTGGAAAAAGGAATAAAAGCAGCTCGTGCCGGTTCACGATTGATCTGGAGAACATGATGATTCTCCCAGTCATGCGTTGTTTGTGCCTGCATCGGGCAAGCAATCAATGCGCCAAGCAGTAAAGTATATATTCTCATTCGTTCTTTTTTCTTCATATCAAGTAGACGGACGAAAGGGCATTTTGTACCCCTTTCTTTTACAGAAATATTAAAGAATAATAAAAGAAGAAACACTCTATGATGAAAAGCTCTACCTTGTGACTTATAACTAATTCTAATATTTTTATTATGAAAAAACTACTATTCAGCAGCCTCCTTTTATTAAGTAGTCTCGCTTCGCAAGCACAAAATGAGTATACAATTGAAGGCGATGTAAAAGGAGTGAAAGATGGAACTCTGGTTTCTTTGTTTTTAACGGATGGACGTGTAGGAAGTGTCGTTGCTTCGGACACAATACGGAATGGAACGTTCTTTTTCAAGCGAAATGCAGGAGAAAGTGGTATGGATCAATTGTCACTTATGTGTAACCGTGAAGCGGATTTTCCTCCGATGTCTCTGGAGATTTATGCAACTCCCAACGCCAAAATAAAAGTAACAGGTACAAACACTTTGATTTACACATGGAAAGTAGAGAGTCCGGTGAAAGAACAGCAAGAGTATAATCGATTTATCGAAAACTCACGTGACTTATGGGACGAATTCCAACGCCTGGCTATCAATATGCGTTCTGCTCCGGAAGCCGAACGAAAAGCAATACGGGCAAAATCGGACAGCATATCGGCTATTATTGATAAACGGGAAGTGAAGCTGATGCAGGAACTCCCTATTTCCAATATTTGGATGGATAAGTTATTTGGTTTAAGCATGTCTGTAAAGTACAATCCTAAGTTTACTGATAAAGAAGAAATACTGGCTTTGTATAACAGATTGAACGAAGAACAGAAAGCTTCCATAACAGGACAAGAAATAACAGTCAATCTTTTTCCTCCAAAGACAGTAAAAGAAGGAGATGAAATGGCAGATTCCGATCTTTTCGATCTGGACGGAAATGTTCACCATTTAGCTGACTTTAAGGGGAAATTCATACTTCTTGATTTTTGGAGTAGCGGTTGCGGACCTTGTATCATGGCTCTGCCCGAAATGAGAGAGATTCATGAACAATACAAAGACCGGCTCACTATTGTCAGTTTGAGCTCGGATACCAAGAGCCGATGGAAGGCTGCTTCTGCACAACATGAGATGACTTGGCAAAACCTAAGCGACCTGAAACAGAATGCCGGGCTATCTGCGGTATATGATGTCAATGGTATTCCCAATTATGTTCTCATTTCTCCAGAAGGAAAAATCATGAGAATGTGGTCGGGATATGGTAAGGGTAGCCTAAAACTTAAAATGCGCAGATATCTGGATGTACCCAAACGCGAGATGAGTATTACTCAAGGGACCAATGCAAAGATTGTTAATCATCCGGTTACAGAATCAACCAATACTGATATTCTTGAAGTGAAACAAGTAGAACTAACTGATACGGCCACAATCATCCACTTCTATGCGTACTATATACCTAAATACTGGATACAAGTAAGCACAAATGCCCAGTTGACAGATGAAAAAGGGGGATCATACACTCTAAAGAAGGCCGATGGGCTTACTCCCGGTGAACATTTCTTTTTGCCCGAAAGCGGAGAAGCCGAGTTCTCACTCACATTCGAGCCACTGCCTTTCGATACAAAACGGTTCAACTTCACGGAAGGAACGTCTGAAAAAGACTGGCAAATAAATGGTATAAAACTCACTAAATAATAAATGGAAAGAGGAAGACGGATGGTTTTCCTCTTTTTTATTCCTTCACAGTAAACTTACTTATAAAACCAAAATTATCTCAAAGCAGAATCGTCTTTTTTATAAGTTTCCATTCTGTTATTCTTCTGCATTATTCACTATACGAATAATCACTCAATTAATATTGGAGCATTGAATATTAAAATGAGAATATCATATTAACATTAAATGTATTGCAATTTTAAATAGCCTTGTAATTAGCTCCAAAAAATCTGATAAATAGGACATTATATTCCAAGAAATAGCTTTCTTTGTTATGAATATATACGTCATTCTATATATTTGCATTAAAAACCAAAAGAAATGGAAGAGAACAAACAGACGCTCTATTATGATGAATTACTAAGTATTTTACCCGATGGAGTTATCATATTTGATGTTAGTGGAGAAGTCATTCAACTTAATCGGCAAGCTCTAACAGAGCTTCATGTTCACCCATCAGTCAATGAGATACTTCCTCTTCCTACCAATCATTTATTTAAACTACTAAACAAGAAGGAAGATATACTCTCGACTATCCTGCAAAAGATTCGTCAAGGAGAAAAAACTTATTCATTGCCTGAACATACTTTTATGCAAGAACAGGTTGATTGTACCCAATTTCCTATCAGGGGGGAATTTGCCACAATTAGGGAAAAAAGTAAATTAAAAAAGATCTTATTCTTTTTCCGTAATATTACAGTAGAACTAACACAAGAGTATATCTTGAATACCGCTTTACAAAGAACCAGAATATATCCCTGGTATTACGATATAAGCCGGAGTGAATTTACCCTTGACGATCGTTATTTTGAGCATTTAGGTATTCCGGCAGGAGAAAACAATACTTTGACAATGGAGGAATATGTGAATATGATTCATCCGGACGACCGACAAACCATGACCGATGCCTTTGTTGTGCAACTTAGCGGCAATACTACTTTTGATAAAACCGTACCATTCCGTTTGCGCCGCGGAGACGGTACCTGGGAATGGTTTGAGGGCCAATCCACTTATATTGCAAACATCTCCGGACATCCCTATCGATTGGTGGGAATCTGTCTGAGTATTCAAGAATATAAAGACATAGAAAACACTTTAATAGAGGCCCGTAAGAAAGCAGAAGAAAGTGACCGCCTTAAAATGGCTTTTTTAGCAAATATGAGCCATGAGATTCGTACACCATTGAATGCAATAGTAGGCTTCTCTGATGTAATCGGTTCTAGTTATGATGAATTAAGTGAGGAAGAACGTGCTGATTTTGTGAGGTTAATCAGTGTCAACAGCGAACATTTACTAAGGCTGATTGATGACATACTTGATTTATCCAAGATTGAATCAGATACTATTAAATTTACTTTCACAGACTGTTCTCTAAAGTCTTTAATGATGGATATAGAGAAAGAACAGGCTGTGAAATCTACATCTGAAATCGATATTAGAGCAATATTACCCGATGAAGATATCTATATCAACACAGATGCTACACGTCTGAAACAAGTAGTATGTAATTTTATTAATAATGCCCGCAAGTTTACAGAAAAAGGGTATATTCATTTCGGTTATGCGGTTGATTCTATTCGTGCAGACTCAGTTCATATATTTGTGGAAGATACAGGTTTGGGGATTCCGCAGGAATGCCAAAAAGAAATATTCGACCGTTTCTATAAGGTAGATATATTTAAGCAGGGAACCGGTTTGGGGCTTTCTATCTGCAAAACGATTGTCGAACATCTGCAAGGAGAAATTTTCGTTGAATCAGAAGTAGGGAAAGGCAGCTGTTTTAGTGTAACCCTGCCATTCAAAAGGCAAGCAGAGGATTAGTGTCCTCTATATTCTTGTGGAGTGACACCGGTATGCTGCTTAAAGTACTTATTGAAGAAAGAGATATTATTGAATCCCAGGGACAAAGCTATGTTTTTCACAGGCTCATTGCTTGACTTTAAACGAGACTTGGCATCCATCAGGATAACAGAAGCAATTATTTCTAACGGAGTATTCCCCGCTGCCTTCTTGATTGTTGAACAAAAATGAGGCAGAGTAAGTCCTAAGTGACTGGCATAGAAAGAGGTGCTATGATGAACAGTATAATGCTTCATGAGCAGTTGTATGAACTCCTGATATATCTCATATTTTCTCGATTGAGATGATATATACCATTTATTCTGCAATTTGTAAACCTCGGTCGCTCCCTCAACAAACATAGTGAGAACAGCTTTTACAATCTCTTTGTTAGCCAATGTTCTGGTCGAAGTGTATGCAAGAATCGATGATTCATAAAACATCTTATAGCTATTGGCTTGCAGCGGAGATAATTTGATAACCGGATTTTGCATGATTATCAGAAGCAGATGTTGGGTGGACTTCATCAAATTAATATTTTCTATAAACTGAAAAGAGAAGCCTGCGTAATAAATATGAATATCAGACGAAAACTCATGAATTTCCATAAAATAATTAGGTGGTAAGGTAATTAAATCGTTTTCGACAATATCATAGTGATTCCCATTAATCGTTGCTTGTATTGTCCCTTTCGTACAAAGAATAAAGAAACCGGCCTCTATTTTACAATGAATATTTTTATACCCAAGCAAGTTTTCCCCGAATCCTTCTCCCACTTTATAATCAACCGTTAAATTGTACCTTGGTATATCGCTTTCCATTGTCTATCTTGTTTTTAATTTCAAATATAGAGATTATTTAAAATCCACATTCAGGATAATTAAAATTCGAGCATCGAATCTTAAAAAAATAACATTTATATTCTATTTATAAGAAAAGGACAAAATAAGAAACGGGATACAGAAGGCTATATAAAACTTCTTTGTATCCCGTTACTTTTAGTGTTGTAAATTAGTGGAATTACTGAATATCCAACGCATCAAACGCCAAACCATCCATATTCTCTGCTGAAAGCAGTACCTTATAATGTCCGGCATTAATAAATGTACCGGTGGTGGTACTCATCATCTTCCATTTGTCCGGTGTTTTGGGGAAGGTAAGTACATCCTCTTTCAATACCACTCCTTTCGAATCAATGAACTTCATTAATACAGGCATCGGTTTTTCGGTAGTATTCATATATTTAAAACGAAGTGCATAGACTTGTGCCAATCCTGTAGAAACATTCCATTCAATACTGTTACCTTTTCCTTTACCAAAGAAAACACCCATCTGTTTGCGGTGTTCTTTCTTCTGGAATTTTCCTTTCAGTACAGCAGCTTCCGCTTCGTAAGCTATGCTGACACGAGCATTTTTGTCTTCGGGAAGCAATTCTTTCGGAGTTTTCTCCATCACTTCTTTACTTGCCTTCTCCCAATTCCAGTCTGATGCGGGAAATAGAGTCGGTTTCAAATCCGAATTGGCAGAAGCAATAGCAATACCCGAAATCAAAGCCTGCCCCGCTTTCACTTCCGGAAAATGTATTTTCAATAATCCGCCTTTTATAATAGCGTATACTACTTTTTTACAAGCTCCATCGTGACCACTTTCAGCCCAAATGTCAAGATCATCCAATACCACAGAGTCATTCACTGCAACATCAAAAATGCGCAATCCTTCACAATCGGTAGAAGCACTGCCTCCTGTTCCATGCCAAGGTTCTGTGAAGTAAAATTCGATTCGATACATTCCATCAGCTACCGGGAAATTGTATTCCAGTTGATGGCGGCCAAAACGGAAATGCTGAAACAACTTCCAGTCACGACTTCCCCGAATCGGATCATTCGTGGTACGCTGACTTGCAAGGTATGGATTCAACTCGTTGAAGCTTGCTGCCCATGAACGGGAGTAATTGGTATTATCCTGCATCCATAACTGACCAAAACTATCTGTAAAATCATCTCCCCCACAGTTGATGCGATACAGGTAATTATATCCGTCCTCACCTTTCAATAGGGGTTTTGTGTCCTGATACAATATCCCGAAATGAGGAGATTGTTCCAGACCGTTGAGTACAAGAATGTCTTCGGCAACAGCTTTTCCTTTATAATATCCTACAGCACGAAGTACATTATAACGAATATCCCGATTCTCCCACATAAAGTGAGTACCTATGCCATTATTCTTTTTACGTCCCAGATAAGTCACTTTTTCATTGGACATATCATTATAAAGCAATACGGAATCACAATTACTGTATGCTTCGATCGTAGCCCGACGGCGCCCTTTCTCAAAACGGTCCGCCCAAGTATGTGATACCAGATATACCATCGGGTCCTTAGCTGCCGAAACATAGTTGGCACGATACATATAATATACGTCCAATGGTTCTTCCCACGGAGTCACCAGTCCTTTATAGTTGAACGGGCCTACCTTATCTATTTTCCGGTATGCCTCATCCGGCTGACGACGTCCGGGATTGTCATGACTGCTGAAAATCCATTGAAACTGTCCGCAAACACTGTCTTTGACCTGTTCCGCCAGACGAATCTTTGTTTCCATCAACCGGCACATACGGCTCTCACTCCATACACCATTTGCGTCGAATTCCGCAGGTTCCGTATGCAGATCAATGCTTCTCCAGGCACCATATTCTCCATTCAGTAACTGGTTCTTCTGCGAAAGTTCCTTTCCATACTTCGTAACATCTCCTCCATATGTACCGCTCCAATTCTGAATTACATTCCAGTCAGTCCCTTCACCTCCGTTGCAAGTGGTAATGATACGCATTGTACGTGCTGTGGGGTCCATTTCACGAATGATTTCACTACACTCCTGTGCAAATTCACGAGGCAATGTACTCTCATTCTGTAATCCCCATATCACTACTGACGGAGAATTACGACGTTCCTTCACCCATTGACGAAGCAGCTTTTTAAAATTCTCACGAAACTCCGGAGTATCATACCACACGTGGGCAGAAAGCTGTGTCCAGAACAAGACTCCTTCTTCATCCCAATATTTCTGATAATCGAGATGATGTGGCTGGTGGGCATCACGAAAGGCATTAAAACCTGCCGCACGTATTTGCTTCACTCTTGCAGCTACCTGTTCTTTACTGAATGCATGACTCTGTCCGAACTGATGTTCATACTCGCATACGCCATTGATAAAGACAGGCTTTCCATTCAGGTAAAAGCGACCATCTCCATCATTTCTCTTCACCGGCCAACTGATCGTACGGATACCGAACGGAGTTGAAATCTCATCCGTTGTTTTAGTATCACGCTTAATCATACTTGCCAGTTTATAAAGATATGGATTCTCCGTATCCCATAAAACAGGATTTTCTACAGGAGCCTGTTGGCGAATTACCTTCATTTCTCCCGGAGCCAATGTCACTTTCTCTACCAGACGGAATACTTGTTTTCCATCCTCATTACTCAATTTATTAACTACCTCTATCGTTTCCCCGGTCTTACCATAGTTCTTCACCTCTGTTTCTACAAATATATTAGCCGCCTTTTCATCATTCCAGATGTGTACTCCGAAAGGTTCAATACGAATCTCATCTGTTACCTCCAGCACTACCGGACGGAATATTCCTAACGGCTGAGAGCCTTCACTAAATCCCCACTCTGACGAACATCCACCACATACCCACGGCATATCGGCTATCATTTCCGGATGCTCCGCTTTTACTTCCAGACGATTTGTTCCTTGTTTCAGTGCATCGGTCACGTCCAATGTCAACGTAGTACGCCCTACCGGATGACGTCCGAAGTCATGTCCGTTCACTTTAATAGTAGCATACGTACCCACTCCTTCAAAACGCAGGAAATACCTTTTTAATTGACTATTGACAGTTGACAATTGACAATTATCGAGAGAGAAGTCTTTTACGTACATGGCTGTTCCATGCAGGTTGCCATGAGTTAGTTGGCGATAACCGTAATAGTCATCCCAGTTATGGGGGATTCGACAATCGATAACTGATGATTGACGGTTGGTAATCGGTGATTGGTGATTATCCTTTGAATGGTCTTTTGAATTGTCGATTGTCAATTGTGAATTGTCAATTAACCAAGTTTTCCAGCCTTCATTCAGTTCAGTGATCATCCGACGGTTCTTTGTTTCAGGTTTCGGAAAGCGAACTGCGGAACGTCCCATCGGTTGGCTCGTGGCAACAGCGATACCACGCTGTTCGGCATTATTCACTGCACAATAAAAATGATAAACTACTCCATCGTGTTTGATTACATAACTTTTATGTGCAAACAATTCGTCATAATTCTTAGACGGGATAATCAAATCAGCCCCATGCCAGTCTGTCCAGTTGACCAGATCATAACTTGCAGCAAACGTATTAAAAGCTTTATACTTGCGCGAGGGTTCAAAAGCAGAGAAATAAAACATCACATACACGTCGCCCATTTTCTGAATGTGAGCATCTCCGGTGATCGTTCCGTCCGCTTCGTGCGCAAAGACCGGATTGCCGGGATAGCGTTTCCATGTTTTCATATCCTTGGAGAGTGCGATACCTACCCGTTCTCCTTTTAAGTCCGTTTCCGGATGGCGCCCTCCCGCATTGTAGAACATCACAAACGGAGCCCCTAAGGTTTTGTCTTTATCCCAGTAAACAGTACTTTTATATTGGGTCAGCTTTTCCCACCACTGTGCCTCTTTATCATGAATGCTTAAAATAGGTTTGTCTAAAGACTCCCATTCGTGAGCCGTGGAAATATCTCCTTTGGTAGATGCCAGTCCGACAAAGAGTGGTGCTTTTACGGCTTCATACCCTGTACCTTCGCCACCGATGTAAGTCATCCAGTGACGACCTTTATAAGTCTGGAGCTGGTAGCTTCCTCCCCATTCCATATCCGGCAGCGCAGGAAATCCGCCACGCTGATTACAGTCCCATTTTCCTTCCCGATAGGAAAGTACGCGTCCAAGAGTACGCCATTCAAGCAGATTATCACTTTCTGCTATCCAGGTTTCGTATCCACGGCCATCCGTTCCAGTCTTGCCATTATAAACGACGTACGTCATCAGCCACTTGTCTCCTTGACGGAATACTGTGGGACAATCAATCTTATGATAATTGTCGGTCGGGGCAACGGCAAGTCCGTACTTATAGGGCGTCTTTACCTCCTCATAAATCTGCTCCATCCGTTCCTGCGTAACTTCTTCACGTTGCGCATGCAGAGTGCATACAGTAACTATACTAAATAATGTCAGTAATAACTTCTTCATTATACTTTTATCTATCATCTTTATCTAAGTTGTGACCATTAGTTTCATTGCTCGAAACAAAAGGTTTCAAGGCATGAAACAAAGTATTTTTAAAAGATGCGCAAAGATAATGCAACCATGCTAAAAATCAAATAGTTATAAAACATTATTTTTAGCAAGGTGGTAAAAGGGAAGCAAAGGAAAGCACATTTGGAGGGGAGTTACGTTACCAAATCGTAACTCACTCCAAATAGTACCAAGATACGGTTTAATAGTTTAGTTTTCAGTCTATTGCCTACTTTTGCATAACCTCAAATAACTCAAGAGTAATTAAATTTGTAACTAAAAAAATTGAGTTATGAGAAGTACCTTTAAGGTGTTATTCTACACCAAAAACCAGTCAGTAAAAAACGGTAAGGCACCGATTATGGGCCGTATCACCATCAATGGAACCCAAGCAGGTTTCAGTTGTAAGAAAGAAGTGTCCCTTACGTTGTGGGACGTCAAAGCCAACCGGGCAAAAGGCAAATCCGAAGAAGCCCGCACGTTGAATCAGGAGCTTGATAATATCAAGGCACAAATTACAAAGCACTATCAGTATATTTGCGACCATGACAGTTTTGTTACCGCTAAGAAAGTCTATAACCGCTATGTCGGTTTCGGGGATGATTACCACACTCTGATGGGACTGTTCAGAGAACAGCTTGAATCCTACAAGGAAAAGATAGGTAAAGGAAAGGCGGAAAGTACTTATCGCGGACTGGTTGCCGATTACAAAAGTCTGTTGCTGTTCATGAAGAGCGTGAAGAATATAGAAGATATTGTCATAGACGAACTTGAAAAATCGTTTATTGAAGATTATTACACTTGGATGATCGGCACCAATGGGAGTGCCAGTTCCACAGCCTTCAATCGTGTAAACACTTTGAAATGGCTGATGTATATCGCACAGGAAAAAGGCTGGTTGAGAGTCCATCCTTTTGTTTCATTCGAGTGCATGCCCGAATACAAAAGACGGTCATTCCTTACCGAAGAGGAGTTGCAGAGACTCATTCATGTGGAACTGAAATACAAGCGCCAGCGTGCCATGCGCGATATGTTTCTCTTCATGTGCTTCACCGGACTTGCCTACGCAGACCTCAGGGCCATTACTTATGACAATATCCATACCGATTCCGACGGAGGTACATGGCTGATGGGCAACCGTATAAAAACCGGAGTAGCCTATGTCGTGAAGTTATTACCCATAGCCATCGAACTGATTGAAAAGTACAGAGATGCGGACGAGAAGAAAGACTCCCCCGATTGCGTTTTCCCGGTAGGCGAATACAATACGATGTTTCTCAGCCTCAGAATTATCGGCAAAAAGTGTGATTGCCATACCGAAGTCACCCCGCATATCGGACGCCACACATTCGCTGTTCTGGCCATCCTCAAAGGGATGCCACTGGAAACCCTGCAAAAAGTGTTGGGGCACAAATCCATCCTTTCAACACAGGTATATGCCGAACTTATCAACCCGAAAGTAGGCGAAGATACAGACAAGATATGCGAGAAGATAGGCCATGTTTACAAACTTGCCATCTAACATGACATGAAAAGAAACGTCCTCTAAGCTAAGCCATAGCTCGGAGGACGTTTCTTTTCCTTTTCTTCTCTTTCTTTATTTATTTTCTGAACCGCCTGAAATCCCTATAATTCTTTTTCAGCACTTCATACAGTCCGCTTTCCGGATAGAGCAGTTTCCCGCCGATAGTGGTATAGGGCACCGCCTTCTCATCCCTTAATGTTTGCAGCGTGCGCCGTGAAATATGCAGCATGGCACATACGTCATCCCCGGTCAGGTAATGTTCGTCGGCAATCGTCGGACGTATCCGTGCCGTCGCATCCTCTACCGCTTTTCCTGTACTCCTGATCCATCCGGTCAGTTCCTTGAACTCTTCCGAATCCCTTGTGATAATCTCTGCCATATCCTTATTTTCTTCTGATTGATCCGTTTTCCAGAATCTCCCGAATATCCGTTTCCCGGTAAAAGAATTTCCCTCCGACATTCGAGTAAGGGATAATTCCGTTGTCCCGATAGTTTTGCAGGCATCTTTTCGATATGCCCAGAGCGAGGCACACGTCCTGCGCATCCATTCATTTGTCCGGTGCAGGTGGGGCAATCTTTTTCTGAAAATCACCCATTTGCACGGCCAGCGTACTGACCAGCCTTCTCAACTCCTGATACGCGCTTGTTTCAATAATCGTCAGTTCCATACTAAAATCATTTTTAAGTTTCTGAATATGCGCAAAGTAAAGCACATCTTCCGTCCCTTCCAAACCTCTGAAATCAAAGTCACCCGTTGGCGTATATTGGCTTGATAAGACAAAGGCCCGTCCCTGCATCCACGCAGCAACGGGCCTTTACCTCTTTTTACCAGTTCTTTTGTTATCCTACATCTTTCTGCCTTTACTCTTTTTCGGTATTTCCTTTTCCTCTTTCATTTCCGGCGAGGTCTTTTCCACCTGCCGCATATTGGGGAAATGTTCACGCAGCAAACTTTCTGCCAGCTTCTTCGCCTTCTCCTGCATCTCGTCATAAACGTCCCATCTATCCTTGCCCAGCAGCTTGTTTTCAATCCTCTCAAACTTCTCATGGAAACTGAAATTGTCCGGATACTCATCTATCAACCCGTCTCTGGGATAACCCTTGTCCATAATATACAGCAATGTCATCCGATCGTAATTATCCACACTCCGGGCCAATCCGAGTCCCTTTTCATTGTCCGTCAGCCGGGCATAGTTCTCCCATGTGGGCGAAAGGTCATACACCTCTTTATCCGTAACGCTTTTCAAGGCCGATTTATCCAGATAGGCATCTGCCGGAATCTTCTCCACGGGCAACAAGTTGTCATAATCATCATAGCAGCGGTTTATCTTTCCTGCCATCAGCGAAGGCCATCCCCGAAGCTCATATACCGTCAGCGACTTGCCTTCAAAATCCGGTTCAAAGAAACGCCTCTCGATATTCGCTTCCATAAAGGCTCCGTATTGATGGTTCCCTTCATAGTTCCGGCTGAAAAGCAACACCCCCTTGTCCGTTTCAACGCCCGTATAAAACTTGTTCCCATGCTTCAAGTCATCCAGCATATCCGCCACCGCCACGGGTGAGGCCTTTATTTCCGACCACATTTTCGGCGTGAGCCAGCGGGTATAAGTCTCATCCTTTGAGAACGGGTCTATCTCATTTCACAGACAATACACCACTTCCGACAACCGCTGGTATCTCTGCAACTTTATCCCATGCTCGTCCATCGCCTTTTCCAGCCTTTGCAGATAATCTTCATTGCCCCCTTCCTGCAAGGGCGGCACAATGCCCATATCGGGCACATTATAATACATCAGACCCATAGTCGGCATTTCCTCGCATTTCAGAGCCTTTTCCACATCTTCCTGCATAAATTCCTGAAAGCCTTCCTCACCCGTACCTTTCATGCTGATATGTACAGGATTGAAAAATTTGTCCACCGTTATATATACGCTACCCTTTATCGTCCCGCTCTGTTCTTTTTCCATCCATTCAAAAATTAAATGTTTATACTCTGTCCTTTCTTTTTAAACGGCATCCTTGCTTTCATTTCCACATCGGGAAACCGTACATTATCCGGTCGTGTAACCAGCAGCGATACAATCCGTTCCTGCTCCTTTGTCAATGGCGCACGCATCAATTGCAGGTTTCTAAGCCGGTTGAAGTTTCTAAGTGTCGGTGCCATGTCGCAGCGTTTCGTGCAAATCCCGTATCGCAATATATCCGGCGAGGCGGTCTTGCAGTCCCCGATTTCCATCCGGTACTTCGCATCCAATGGGGCTACCTCATGAAATCGCAGTTCCTCCGGTTTCCGTTTTCCGTCGAAAAAGTGCCCGGTCAAACCGTTTAAAAACTCTTCCAGAACCTTATCCCCTTTATCACTTTTTCCCAATAGCAATACTTTCTGTCCGTATTCCACCGCCGTACATGTAGGAAACGCCGCCAGTCCGTTTCTTATCACGTCGCCATCCATTCCGAACCGGTGTCCCAGCCGTATGTAATCCTCGTTCTCCGTCAGAGCCGTATGCGCTGCCGATGCAGACAGTTGAACGATGCCCCTTTCCTCGCAAAAAGCCGCGTCCCGCAGCCTCACCACTCCCGACGGGTAAATCTTCTCCCGTTCCAGTACCGGACACAGCCGTTCAAGGTAATCCGCATTGTTTGTTCCAAGTATGGGGGGAATCATGGATTTGTCCCTGAAGTCGAAACGGAACATTCAATGGTCGGGAATAAACTCCCTGCCTGCGGCATGAAATCCTACATTATTACTGATATAACGGGCGAAACCCTCTTCGCCCTGTCCCCGCATACTCAGATACACGGGCCGGTAGAAAGCGTCCAGTGTCATGTACAGACTGCCGCTTTCCATTCCGTCTGCATTCATCTTCTTTTCCATAAATTGTGTCTATATGATTAGTTGTTTCTTTTCCTTCTTCTGCGGAGTGACCGGGGGCACATGTTTGGCGGTCTGCCTTCCGCCTTTGCGCTCCTCTTTTTCCGGCTTCCCGTCCGGCAGATTTTCTTCCGAATGGCGATAGGGCGTCCGCTCCGGTATCTCCACTTTTTCAGCGACCCGGTTTATCCGTCCGCCCAGCCTGAACTGTCCGTCCGTGATATGAAATTCAGCTTGCAGGATGTCATGTGCCGTCGCCTTTGCATCCGTCTGCAAGGCCGCATAACCGAAGTCATGTGCCGAGAGCGGCGCTTCCCGTCTCGCCTTGATGCAGTCTCCCAGCTTTTCCGCCAGTTCCCTAAACTCATACTCATAACTGAACGGATGGAAATAATCTGCCGCCACGTGACCCGCATATCCGTTTTCCGAGATATACAACAGTGACGCCACATCATAATTGCGGGGAGAGATACCCAGATTGAAGTCCTTTGTCAGCCGGTCAAAGTTGTTATAGTCGGGCCGGAGGTCATACTTGCCCGTGCAGACGGCGCCTACCAGCATTTCTTTCCCCGCCATCTTGTCGGGAGTAAAACTGCACACCGACTTTTTCAGTTGCGCATGGTCACCGCGCAAATCCGCTTTCGATAACTTGTCGATACAGTTGTCCGCCAGTTCCGCCATTGGACGCATGGGAATTTCAATTTCGTACAGTTTCAGCGTTTCCGCCCCTTTGGTCATGTGGAAGAAGCCATCCGCCAGATATTGCAGGTAGGTGTTGCGTGCTTTAATCCCCTTCGGGCTGTCCGAGAAAAACAGCACCCCTTCGTCCGTTGCCGCAGCATACATCCGCTTCTTTTCATCGTCCGCTGTGACGGACACGCCCACCTGTTCTGTCGTCCCACGTCCCGGCAGGCCGGACAACCAACGGACCGCCCAATCTTTCAGTAGTCCCATAACTTGATTTATTTACAGAAGTTTATAACCGCAAAGAAAATGCTTTGAACGACACCCCGCAACATCGCATATATGCAAGTCGTCCGTTGGCGTACATTGGCGTGCAGCGTTTACGCCAATCTCTTGTCCAGCATCCGGTTATAACTCACACGCAGGGAGTCGATAAACGGGGTGGTATCCGTACAACGGTCAAACACCTTCCCCCGTTTGGTGTACAGCGCGTTTATTTTCAGATGGAACATTTCCTCGAACACCCGCACAACATCCGCCACCGTCAGTTTCCTGCCTTCCGCTGAAGTCACAGCACCGGCAGCCATCAATGCCGCCACCAGCTCTATCAGGTCGCTGTCCGTACCGTTCCACGCCAGCGTTACAGAGCCCTTCTTCCCGTTCCTGCATATCGCCTCTTCCTTCAATTCCGTTGCTGCCGTTCCGCCATGCCGGAGCATCTCTTTCATCATCCGTTCTTCCGCATCCAACAATGCGAGTGTCTTACTGATGTAAACATCGAACAGAACGTGTCTTTCCGTTTCATTCATAGAAACGGTGTCCTGAATCCCTTTCAATTCTATTTTCGTGTAGAACAGTCGGCGTAGCTGCGCGCAAATGTTTGTCCCATCTGCCGGGAGTGTAGCCAGCAACATGGCAAAATCATCATAGGCGGCAGACAGCTTCTCCGCACCGTTACGGACTCCGTCCGCATAAGAGGCGAACAATCCGAACAAGAGAGTATCTTTCAAGATTTTCATGGCAGTAATTGTATCTGTTTCATTTATATGCCATAGAAAGGCAAAAAAGATACCATCGTACGGAATTGGTTGGTAGTATTAGAAGTAAATCACTGTATTACAATCACTTGTGCGTTTTATAAAAGAACATGTATATATCAATGTGTCGTGTAAAAGCCGGACACGTGTACGGAGGTCGGACACGCGGTTATTGAAGGCCGTACTTCCGCAATTTCTCGTAAAGCGTGCTCCTCGATATTCCCAACAGCTTTGCCGCTTCCTTACGGTTGCTCCCGGTCTGTTCCAGTGCCCGCATGATGCATTCCTTCTCTTTTTGCGCATCATTCAGCGCAAGCATCCCTGCCGCACCCGTCCCGTCCGCTTCCCGGACGGAAAAAGCCAGACTTCCAGCGGCTACCCGTTTTCCATCAGGCGTAAGCAGTACGGCACACCTTACCGTATTCTTCATTTCCCTTATATTTCCCGGCCACTGATAGGCCGCCAGTCTGCTCCGGGCCTCCCTGTCGAAACCTTCCGCCCTTTTGCCCAGTTCGGCATTGGCCTCTTCAAGAAAGAAGTCCGCAAGCGGGAGTATGTCCTCCCTGCATTCCGCCAGCAACGGCAGGCGTATGGTAAATTCATTCAGGCGGTGGAATAAATCCTCCCTGAAACGTCCCTCCGCAATGGCCTTTTCAAGATTTTCATTCGTGGCGGCCACCAGTCGTATGTCAAACGGGTATTCCCTCGTATCCCCCAACGGCCTGTACCGTTTTTCCTGCAACGCCCTCAGCAATATGACTTGTGTCCGGTACGAGAGATTCCCTATCTCGTCCAAAAACAACGTACCCCCGTCAGCCGTGCGGAACAGTCCCGCCTTGTCGCTCTCCGCACCCGTAAACGCCCCCTTCAGATGTCCGAAGAACTCCGATGCCGCCAGGTCTTCCGGGACCGTCCCGCAATCGACGGGAACATACGGCTTATTCCGTCTGTGGCTCCGTTCATGTATTTCGTGTGCCACATGTTCCTTTCCCGTACCCGACGCGCCCCGCAGCAATACCGAAATGTCGGCACACGCTATCAGTTCTATCTGTCTGTACATCTCCTGCGTCTTCGCGCTTTCGCCACGGTAGAAAGATGTCTTGCCGCTGTCCCCTTCCTTTATTCCGGTAATAAGCTCCAGCAGGATGTCAGGCTGTACGGGCTTGCGCAGATAGTCCGCGGCCCCCAGCTTGATAGCCCTCACCGCGTTTTCCACTTCCCCGTAGTTGGTCATGATAATGACCGGGACCGTGCACCGCTTTTCCCTCATCCATTCCAGCAGGGACAGGCTGCTGTCATCCGGCAGACGCATGTCGGCCAGTATCAGGCTGAACGCCCTCCCTGCAATCGCCCTGCGTGCGTCCGCTATGGTCGTCACGCACTGTGTCTTCATGCCCTGCTTCACCAGCCAGTTGCTTATGGTACGGCTGAAAACGATGTCATCCTCTATAATCAGTATGGTCTTCATCTGTTTTCTCCCTGATTTTTCTTGCCGACTCCGTCAGTCTTTCCGCTGCATGGATTATCTCCCCGATTTCCAGATATTGCTCTTCCTCCCACACAGCCGCCGTGTGTGTCACCAGGTAGCGCAGGCGGGCCATCGGGAAGTCCATCCGCACCGTTTCCCATAACGGAAGGTTCTTGTGCAGCACCTTCCGTATCGCATCCCTGTCACGCCTGCAAAGCGCATTCTTTAATGTATGGATGCTCTCTTCCGTTTCCCGGATAAAAATATCCAGCATCCCTCCCTTGTTTTCTTCCCCCGAAAGGATGAACGAGAAATCGGGTTCTTTCTTCCCCGTTTTTACCGCCAGGCGACTTACGGCACTTATCAGTTCGTCCATCGGGAACGGCTTTTGCAGGCTACCCGCAAACCCGCAGGAAATATAATATTCCTCATCGTCGGCGCAGGCCGTGACCGCCAGTACAGGTATCATGCGCGCGTTCTCCATGTTGGAGGAACGCAGCAGGTCAAGAATCTTGTAACCGTCCATGTCCGGCATCTGTATGTCCGACAGAAGCAGGTCGTATTTTCTTTCCCTTAGTGCCGCCATCAGTTCCCCCACCGTCCGGCAACATTCGCACCGCGCCTTGTACCTCACAAGCATCCTGCGGGTTACATCCAGCTGTATCCGGTCGTCATCTATAACCAGCACATGTATGCCTTCCAGTCCGTAGTCCTCCGCATGTCCGGTTTCTCCGTCATCCTCATGTTCCACTACTTCCGGCAGGGGAAGGACCACCCTGAACAGACTGCCCGTCCCGGAACGGCTCTCCACCGTGACGTGCCCGTCCAGCAGTTCCGTCAGACGGGAGACGACAGCGAGTCCGAGGCCGAAGCCGGGCAGATACCTTGCATTGTCCAGACGCTCGAAGGCCCTGAATATCCTTTTCTGTTCATCCTCCGTCATGCCCGGTCCGGTGTCTTGCACGCTGAAGCGCAGTTCTCCCTGCCCGTATGCCGCCTGCAGGCTGATTTTCCCCTTCCGGGTGAATTTTATAGCGTTGGAAAGCAAGTTGTTGGCTATCTGCATGATGCGCGGACGGTCTCCTTCCACCACAGTGTCAAGTCCCTCGAAATCCGTACAGAGCGCAAGCCCTTCCTTTCTTACCGACGGCGTATGCAGCTTCACTATCTCATCGAAAAGCGACAGCGGACGGAAAACCGTCACGTTCATTTTCCCCTTGCCCGCATCCAGCAGATAAAATTCAATCAATGAGTTCACGAGTCCTATCATGTAGTCGGACGAACGGACGATATGCACCGCATACTCATCCGTCCGCTTTCCGTCCGCTTCTCCGGGCAACAGCTCGGCATACCCTCTGATAGCTGCCAGCGGCGCACGCAGGTCGTGCGCAATGGTCAACATCATGTTTTTTCTGGATTGCAGCAGTTCCTTGTTTTTCAGGTCGGAAGCTTCCAGTTCCCTGCGGTACCGGAGGCGCCTGTTTATGTCGCGGTGCAGGATGGCATACAAAACGATGGCAAGCAGGAATACGAAAAGGGCAAGCATCTCCGCCACGTTGTAGGACGCTTCCCGGTCTGTCACGATGGCATTATATCTCGTTTCTAACCGTTCACCGGCCGCCTTGTCGAAATCACCGACCAGCCCGTTCAGCCTCTTGTTCAGTGCCTGGCTGCTAAAATGCAGGCTGTCCATCTGGGCCGACAGTTTTTTCCGCTGTTCCTTCTGCTTTTCGCTCACCTCGCGGTTTAGCGAATGCAGTAGATGGACTGTGACGGCGTTCCCGCTGTTTTGAGTCGTGGGTAGCGGTGTCTTTTTCTCTGCCGCCCGTTGCTGTTCCCGTTGTTGCCTGTAAGCGGATTTTTTCTCTTTTCCGCTGAAAACCCTCTTCAGAAAACTTTTCTTCTTCTCCGGAGACTCTTCCCCGGCAACTTCTTTCCCTGCATGAACTTCCTTCACGGCAGCGGCGGGGATATTCCTTGCCGGTTGCCTGCGCCCCTGCCTGACGATAGCCGGAACTTTTTCGCCCACCGTCTCGCCGATGCTCTCCTGTTCGTCAAACGTGCTCATGGCTGCCGAGAGGAGCATCTCTTTCTGTTCAAGCAGCAGACACACCGAATCGATGCGCTCCTGCTGTTCCTGCATATGTACAAACTGCCGCAGTTCTTTCAGGACATCACACGTCTTTTCTCTTTTTTTACGGTATAGTTGTAAGTCGCTTTCACTCCAAATGCTTGCCACTTCGCCTTGCGACGACAGTTCCAGCAGGCAGCCGTAAGCCTTGCGTGTAAGCTCGCGCATCATGCCCAGTTCCTTCATTTCGCGTTTCAGCTCATCCCGCTTCACGCGTTCCCCCCGGAACAGATAAATAACAAACCCCAACAGAAGTATCAGCATGGCATATCCTATGAATATTTTAAACTTCAATCCCATTTTCCCAATTGCTTTGTTCTATTCCTTGTCCTCATGCGCTTTTCTGCCCTGCGCACTGCCTCCTATGCATACAAGGGTAACGAAAGCGCTCAAGAAAGCACAGACGGAAAACACGACTATGACCGCCTGCCAATTCATAAGTCCTCGTCGTTTTCACTCGTCCCGATAAGATGTCTCACCAGCACGTTCCCCTCATCATGGATAGTAAAGAAGACGCACCAGGTGATATTCTGCACGGATTGCATCTTGAACCGAATCCAGAAGGTATCTTTTCCGCAATACCGTTCGAAAGCCCTGGGGGTTGCCGCCTTTGTCCGCGGCACGGGGGTCAGGGCACGGTCGATACGGTGCAGAAGTAAATCCGTAAATTCCTTTTTTATCATACCTGTGGAGGTGGTCCGCTGGCCGGAAAACAGACGGTCTATTTCCGTCTGTATCTGTTTTTTCACTTCCGGCAGGTAGTGTACATGCGGTTGCGCTTTTCCGCTCGTTCCATAGGTTGAAGAGATGTCTTCCCCCGTCACCGAACGGGCCATCTCGTTCTGTTCCAGCGAGGCAAGTCCGTGCGAACGCATGAAGGCCTCCAGTTCCGCACCATGTATGCGCAGGTCGATGTTCACTTGCTTCGGAGCTCCGTTCTCGTCCCGCAGCAGGGTTATTCCGTTGTATTGTACCATTTATATCAATTTGTTTCCAGTAAACTCCTTTTTGAAAGTCACTTGTTTCCCAACAAGTGACTTCTTAATCATTCTTGAACCCTTTTTTATCAGTATCAGAATTGAATGATTTGTGCAAATTTAATTTTAATCATCATCATTTTCTCTTAACCCATCCTGTTTGAGTCCAGTCTCTTTTTCCCATATCCGGAGCGACAGCACCCTCATAATCCGTCCGTTCAAAAAAGACATCCAGAACGAATTTGTCGGGTGTCAGCGTACTTATTTCATCGGTGGCATTAATCAGGATATAATCCATTCCCGGTAATGCTTCCGGTTGACCACCAATCAACTGTAAAGATATATCATCATCCGCCACAGCCTCACGGGTACCGCTGTTTATCAGCGTCAACCGGCTACGTGCGGAAACGGCAATCGGATACCGTTGTCCGTGAGGTTTATTCGTATGCGTGGTCGACAGGTTGGCAATGACCGGATGCGTGTAAAACGCCACTTCTTCATTTTCATCATTGCCATTGCAGCTGACCACGCTCCACACACTTTTCGGAGTGGGGGCGGTAGCCATCACATACTGCAATTTTCCGGTATAGCCCTCATTGAAGCACAACCCGTTCCGGCTTGCTCCCGTACTGATCAGATACCGGGCATTGACCGTTCCCCCGTTGAACATGAATCCGTCGCTTCCGCTATAATAACTCTGGCAATGGTCTATCGTCGTTCCCCTGCCCACGCCGTCAAAGGTAACCGCGCCTCCGGATGCTCCGGCATATTCAACCCGGACAAACCGCAGGGAACCGGAATCATCTTCCTCCTCACTGCCTCCGTAGGATATGTCCACACCGGTGACTCCGCTATATAGCGTTTCTCCCTTGTAGCTGACAGGAGCCTTTCCCAACACAATCACGCCGTCCCAGCTTCCGGGCTCTTTCACCAACGCAGTCATTATAATAGGAGCGTTTTCCGTTCCATTGGCAACAATCCTGCAACCCTTGGTGATGACAAGTGCCGTTTTCCCTTGTCCCAATGCGGGAAGAGCCTTCAACAAAGCCCCCTGTTGTATAGTCAGCGTGGCACCATTTATCACGAAGACAGGTTTACTGAGCAGGTATTCCACATTAGCATACAATGTTCTATCTTCACTAATCACCGAAGGTAACGCCTCGGTTGTCTCCCTCTCAAACAGTTCATCCTCATTCGAGCACGAAGTGAGCACACTCAGGCATATAGCAACCATCATAAGAAGAAAGGCGGCAAACGCTTTCCAGCAAAGGGTTATTTCGTCTTTTGTCATCACATCTTTTTTAAGCATACACTGGGTAATAATCTATCAATCATTATAAATCCATCAATCACTAAAAAACGGTCAATGCAGTCCACCGAACAATTTCTTGAAGAAGCCGGGCGTTTTGTCTTTTTCTTCCTGCCGTTTCGATGCGGTCGCCTGTTCTGCCAAAAGCCGGGTCTCGGCCTGTGCCAGTTTTTGTTGTTCCTGCCGGGACTCCTCAATCAGTTTTGAATCACAGAACATCTGGGTACTTCTTTCCCAAAAACCTCTATTTTCAGTCTGTATCTCCTCTTCGGGCTGTATCATGGTGTAATTGCCCGATACAAGAAAAAACGGACTGCCCGGTTCCTCCGCTTCACGCTGACTTCTTTCCTTAGCCTGCAACATTTCCATCCGTTTCCGGTCGCGTTCCTCCAATTCTACCGGATCAGCTAACCTGCCGGTCCTGTAGTACTCCACTTGCGCCCTCTCCACACTCAACTTATCCCGCATATACAGCGGAATCTGTTCTCCTTTCGTCATTTCGTAAGTGATGAATGTCTTGAAGATATACGCTTCGTCGCCCAACACCTCTCCCAATGCAATGCCATGGGAGGACGCGCCATATATCCGCGCTCCGGTCACCCGTTCCTCATGGCCCGGTTGCAGACCGTAGCGCATCACGAGGTTATCCTTCACATAAGTTTTTCTCAAGAACTCGCCGAACAGCGTGCTTTGTTCTCCCCAATACCGTTCGCGGTAACGCTTGAAAAAATGGGGCGGAAAGACAAAAACCGCTGTCTCACCCGTATCCATTGTAACAAAGAGATAAATATGAGGACCGGCATTCGACTCCACCAGACAATAGAACTGTCCGTTCTCTCTGGTCTGCTGTTTCCATTCCTGTTTGCTGAGCGCATAAAACCTCACTCTCCATTTCATCACGGAAGTATCGACCGGAAACGTAATGACTCCGGACGGAAAGGCCGTCATTTGCTCCACTTTCCGGTTCTGCGCGAGATGTTTCCTCCACGCTTGGGAATATACATTGGCATTGAGGTCCTTGCGGAGTACCTCAATCGTTTCTTCAATGCTCATGCTTTTGACAATCATCCGCAGGGGCTTCTTTTCCGTTTTTTCTGTCTGTTTACCCATTGTCACCGTTCTTTTTCGTTAAAGGTCCTTGTTTTCCTCTTCCGCCGCTTTTCCAAACAGCCGTTCCATCACTTTCAACATTCCTTCCAGCCACATCAGGTTCTCATAAGACGTCGGATTTTCCTTTTTAGGAGTCGTGCTTATGAATGAGTTAAATTCCTGAAGCTGCACATTCGGCAGTTGGTTCACGGCCCATTCCAACAACGGAAGGTTGTTTTTCACTTTTTCATCCATGCGGTTGTGCATTTCTATCGCCGCCTTATTTTTCAGAAGAGCCATCCGCGGATTCATCCGGGCCCTTTCCGGATATTTTCTTTTTTGGTCGTCCAGTTCGGCGATGACCTCCATTGACCCACAAAGCTTCATCGTGTCATGCAACAAAATGCCCAGCGCTCTCCGGTCTTTGACGGCTTCACGGTAACCGTTCCATTTGAGTGTGAACAGCTTCATGGCGAATACTCCCCACATCGGTTTCAACTCCTCGTCATCAAACGCCTGTTCATAAGTCATCACCCGGTCAATCACCGCCAGCTTTCCGTCCCCGTCCACTTTTCCGAATCCTACCGTGTCGATGGAGGCAATGAATATCTTGTCCTCCGGTGCCGCTTGCTCTTTCTCGTTCTGCCGCAGGAAACCGACAGTGAAGACATAGTTCCGTCCGAAAAAGCGGTACAGCAGTTCCCGGTCATTCGTTTCATTTGTTTCCCTCTCTCCGTATAAAGCGGACAGACCGTCCGCATGGGAGGAGAACGCGACCAGTTCTATTCCTTTCCATGCGGCGGTCTGTAAATCCATATAAGCCATTATCCCGTTTTCATCATTGCCCACCAGGCAGGTACAGATAAAGTTCTTATAGCAGAACTTGGGCACTTCCGATTTTCGGTTCACATGCCCTGCCGCAATCCACAAGTTACCCGCTGTAGTCTGAAAGACGCACGGATCATCCGTACACCACGGGAAGGCTGACACTCCTTTCAGCACTTCCCGGTAGTTCAGTTCTTGTATTCTTTGTGATATCATGGCTTGCAGTTCCGGCATATCAGCCTTCATTTTTTTCCTCTTTTCCGAGGTAGGCATCGTTTTTGTTATCATATTGCGCTCTCTATATGGATCAATCGTTTGAATGTGTCACTTTCCCAATGTCTTCCCGTCGTAAGTCACCTGTTTCAGCATACTTTGGGCATATTCCACCGCTTTCCGGGGCAGCGGCGAGCATTGCACCTGTGTAGTGACGGCTTGCGCTTCGGCACCTACCAGCCACCCTAACAGTTTCACGGTTGCTTCCGCCTCGCTGCGGCTGCGTCCGCCATAGTTCTGTTCCCGGTAGAGCACCACCCACGTAAAGCAACTGATGGGATAAGCATCGGCGGCTTCGGAGTGGGTTATCATTCCCGTGGCATCGCCCACACTTGCGGCGGCGGTGACGCTTGCCGAAGTAGGCTGCACAAAGTTGCCGGCGGCATTCTTCAACCATGCACTCTGGGTGTGGAAGCTGGCGGCATACTCCGAAGCCACGTAACCGATTGCTCCGGGCACTTTCTCTATCAGCCCCGCAGCACCGGCATTTCCTGTAGCCGCTACGCCACGTGGAAAAGTCAACGCCTTTCCCGTACCAATCTTAGCCTTCCAGTCCGTACTCACTTTGGTCAGGTAGTCACTGAAGATATACGTCGTTCCGCTACCGTCCAGACGGAATACCGGATAGATTTCCTTGTCCGGCAGTTGCTTGCCGGGGTTTATTTCGGCTATGCGGGCATCGTTCCATTTCAATATCTTGCCCAGATAGATGTCGGCTATCAGTTCACCCGTCAGGCGGAGGTTATCCACCCCTTCCAGATGGTAGGCGATAGTCACCGCTCCCATGCAAGTAGGAATCAGGATGGATTTGGCAGGCAGACTGTCCAGTTCCGCTTTGGTAGGTGGAACGTCGATACCGGCAAAGTCTATCTGTTGGTTCTTCAGGCTCTTGAATCCGCGTTCCGTACCGATACCGGCATAAGTAACGGGGATGTCGTTCTTTTCCCAATACAGTTTGAATGCCTCGTTGTAGAAAGGTAATGGCAATGTGGCTCCGGCGGCGGTAATGACGGTTTTACGTCCTGCGGCGGCTTCTGAAAGTGCCTCTACGGGTGCGCCGCTTGTAAAGACAAATGCGGCAGTTGCGATGATGAGGGAGATTACTCCCTGAAACATCAGTTTACTAAATACATTTTTCATACTCTTTTTTCTTTTTTATTGTTGTTACAAATACAATTTTCATCAAAGAAATCACTTTGAGCATGATAGGGCATATACGGAACCGTCCCGCCAAATTTTCTCTTGCCAGAGAGAAGTTGGCGGGACGGAAATAAAGAAAAAAAATCCTAATTATCTATTCATTGTTGTTCACAATATCATTCAAATCAAAATAGAGTAAACGGGTGGCAGCATCCGCATCCTCTTCATTTAAAGGAACGAATCCATTTTTCAAATAGAAAGGAACGGCAGCTGCATACGCATCTACTGTGAGAAAACGGCAACCCGTCTTATTATCCATAATGAAGTAACTTTTTATAAAATTCAACAAGAATGAACCCACTGATTGACCTTTGACGGATAAGTCAACTCCTAATCGGCAGATTTTAGCCGCAGGATAGCTTTTCAAACGCTTCTCATTTACAAACCGATGTTTCCGAAAACGATTGAACTCGGTCTTGCTCTCAAAGTCAGACAACGAAATGCGATCATTGGCAAGGCTGAAATAAGCAATAGACTGATGATTATTCTTATTATCGAGTACATAACTGACAGCCAATAAAGCCTCTCGGTAAAGGATAGATTCATTCAAAATAAAATCGTTCAAATCTGCATCTCCGCAATCGAACGATTCTATCTTTTCCGACTGATTCAGTTTACGTATCTCGTACGATGTTTCTATTGACTGACGATCCATATTACTTCTTGAATATTTTCATTGCCAGTTCATAATCTTTCAGCCTTTGTTCTCTTTGCTCCGGTGTTTCTCTACGCTTTTCTTTCATCCGCGCTTCAAATCTCCGTGCATCCTCCCCGAAGAGTATCGGGGTTTCTTTTATCGGTCTTGCCATTATTGTCTCCTTTCTCTAATGTTGTCTGCAAAGGTAATGCTATTTATGCAAATACACAAATGGTCAAGGGTTTATCTTTATTTCCGTATATGTCCCATTCTGTCAAAGAGCGATTGTTTTTCAAAGCGAGAGCTATTTCTCCAATTACGATAGACAGCTCTGCCTCAAAGTCATTAAAAAAGATTATCCCAGTGGATTCTCTTCTTGATTTCTATTCGTTACGTGTTACCATATAGTTCATTTTGTTATTAATACATTAAATTTCATGGTCTGCTTATTTCCAATGCCTCAATTGCATTTATCGTATCCTTAGGATATTTAAAATGTACAGAATCACATGAATGCTCCACTCTGACCTCCGCAAATCGATATTCCTTTGATTTCTTGGGTGCATCCCACGACTTGTTACTCAAAAAGACACGATACTCATAGATACATCCTTCATACAGTTCCGGCACTGTGTAATCCAAAGTATCAGGGATATTATCCGCGTATATAAAGTCATTTATAAATTTGGTATAGTCCCCCTTCGGATAGTATATTCTTAAACAAAATTCGGCCTTCTCATAAGTATCCGTATTTGTGATATTAGCTTTATCAATAAACCTGAATACACTTCCTTTCTCTTCAGGTTGTGTCGCTTTCTCATTATCATCGTTCTGACAAGAGAATAGACAAGCAAGGAACAGCAGTACAGTTAATAGTCTCATGATCAATAGTATTTAATTGTTAGTGCATTACTCTCACTGGTAGCCGGGTTCGCATTATTCTTTTTTTGATACGGGCTAAAAGCGTAAGGAGTACCACAACTTATATGTTCACGACCTGACATAGGATTGTCCCATACACTACCAGATTCCCCCTTGTCTGTCACATTTTCTATTTTATATGTATTTGATACGACTACCGGAGTATCTTCTCCTACGCCATCTACAACTTTCAGAACTAATGTTATTTTCAAATAAAGATTATCTGTTTCTCCACGGAGTGAAACATTTTTAAATTTTTCCAATGCTATTGGAAATGTTCCATACCATTTGGTACCATCATTTCTCAATAGTGTCATATATTCATCATCATCCACCGGATCGTAAACTTCCTCATGTCTGCTGTTTAAAGACGAAGAGGTTAACAATTGAGCCGTTCCCGCTACATATTCCAGACCGGAAGCTCTATTTATAGCTATTTTTATATTCCCCGTAACTTTAAAACTTCTATATTTATAGGACACGTAATACTCATCATCACCATGCCTTCTCTCGTAACGATCAATGACTTTCAGCCGGTCGATTTGCGGTTCTTCTTCAAGACAAAATACCCCTAATGGTTTATCATATACAGGGAGTCCGTCTGTATTCACACTACCGTCAGCATACAGGTGATTGGTTCCCGGCAATTGCAATACATATCTTGCCGCATTCGTTTTAGTGGTTATGTTACCCTGCATTGTCGTAGTTCCTTCGGACACCGTTGGCATGATTTCAACCTTCGATATAGGACTACTTTTTCCTATAAAGATGTCCGCAATACCTGCCACTGAACCAATAATACCTCCAAGCCCTTTGGCAGCACTGGTTATATTGCCTATAAAAGAAACAAATCCATTTGATTCCAGTTCCGACTGGGTATTATTCAGCTTATCTTTCAATTCCTTTCCGCCCGCGCCACCTGTGCCGGTCAATGTATTAACTGCCTTGACTGCATCCGTTATAGCCTTTTCATCTGGTAGTTTACTTAGCACTTTTCCTGCTACTGCAAATGGAGAGCCGATTGAAGGGGACGAAGCATTATTCCCTAACATGGTAGCTGATCGTGTTTCAAAATGTAATGTACCTTGTAAATCAACTTCCGACTTTACTTCTGAATAGATTTTAAATTCAAGAGTATAATTATTCTTCGCATCTGTCTTAGGGTCAAAGGATACGATAAAGTCTGTTACAAACCAGGAGGAAGAATAGTAGTCATCAACATAATTCACGACTTTAGTATCAGTACTTTTTGCTTGAGTGCTATTAGCTGGCAAGGTATAGCTGAAATTGCTCGCTAACAAGGCATTGGTCTTACTACCAAACCAATTCAACGTCACCATTGCAGAACTATGAGACTCTTGGCTGTTATTAAAAACAAACAAACGCACAATACCTCTGTACTTATTATATAGCATGAAATAGGGATACACCGTTTCAGCATATTGCTCTTTACTACCAAAAACTTTATCCAATAATACCCACCCCTGAGCAGGGAGATAATCTTTTCCTTGGATAATCAAAGAAATATCCTTATTAGCACTTGAGGCTGTGGTAAACGGACTACTGATAGGCATTCTTCCCTTACCTTGTATATAGGCATAGGTATAATTTGCGGAATTGGTCCAGTCCCATGATTCCACTTCAACACTTCTGGTCACACCAACCGGTCGTTGTCCCAGTTCTTCATTCTCTATAATTTCATCATTTGTACATGCTGTTAACGTACAAATCAAACTTAAAAAAATAGTTCTTAGTTTCATTTTTATACTTTTTATATAGTGATATATCCAATAATCTACCATATTCATGTTTACTCCAACCAACTACTCACACCAGTAGTCGTTTTATATAAAACTTTTCTTTCCTCCCTAAAATTCAGAAAGCCCCAATTCTATATAGCTTGAAGCATTCTCAAGAAAATCATCCAATATATCTTTCCTTTCTTTGACAGCTCTCACAATATCCAGCCTGTTGTCAGATTCTACAATTCTGATTTTATTGTCTTTTACTTCAATATTCAGATTTTTGCTATAGGTAGCATAAGGCAAGTCGTTCACAGCTTGATTTATATTTATTTTTCTATCCCAGAATTGCAGACAATCCATTAAAGTTGCAAAATAAGCAAAGGAATTAGGTTCAAGCTTCGTTCGAAATTCTTTATGATTTTCAAATTTCATGGGATATATATTATGGATAACAATCGCATAAAAAGACTCTACGAATGTATTTTGAAGCATAAAATCTATATTTTCCTTATTCAAGTCATAATCCAGCCCTAAAGAGATATTTAAGATTTGCTTAAACGGATATTCTTTTTTACCAGAAAATTCACGGGAATAAGAATAGAACTTGTGATAAACATCTACAATCGCCAGTGCAAATATTCCTCCACACACGCCATGATCATATTTGGAATGTTCTGGATGATAATCTATTATTTCTTTCAGCAATAACTTGCTGTGATTGAGTTTCCGCTTCAGTCCTTCTATCAAATCATTATTTGATTCTTCAATTATGGAATATTTCAATAATGAATAGTCTATTTCATCGCCCTTTTGAGCGAAAGATGCGCCACAATTAATGCCAGACCTTATAATCTTTTCTCCCATAAAAAATCTAAGGGTCTCAAAATAGGCTTTGAACCGACATTGCTTTTCTATATTGGCATTGATAGATTTTTTCATATCCGCAATAATATTATCAGCATAATGTTCCACCGACTGCAAGAAGTCCGTTACAATTGTCTCCAAATCTCGATCCCAATAATTCACATTTTGTTCCTTGAAACATTTCTTTATGGCTTTTGCAATCTCATCTGGTACATCCATTCTCAGTTTATTGACTTGCTCGTCCAAATGATAGATATACGAGTTCTTCAAATCATCCCTACTCAATTTATTATATCCAATCGTATTATACAGAGCCAAATAGACTTCAAAACAATATTGTTTAAAACTATTATCAGAGATAACCATTGCATAATTTGCAGAAGTTTTCTCATAAACAGTTTTAACAATGGAATCAAAGACAACACCAGGAGGTGATTTTAAACCGATTTTATCTCCTTTATAGGATTTCAAATCAAATAAGGAATTTATGATATCGTTTATATTTATCTTCTCTTTGTCGATATAGAATTGCCAATACAAGTTCGGATATAAAAAACTATTTCTTTCAAAAGGAGCATTAACATTATTTCTTAATTCTTTCACAGTCTTTCCTTTAGGACATTTATCCGTACATAGAATCTGTCCGTCGGGTAAATAAATCAAATAAACCGTGCCTTCCTTATTACCCAAAACAGCAAATAAGTTCTCCTTGCCGTAAATAGATGTTATTGTATATACCGTATCTATACCATATACTTTGTTTATCAAAACAAATTGAGAATAATTGTCCAGTTGTTCTTTCAGTTGAGCGTCAATCTGTTTTTCTTCTTTTTCATGGCTTTCTTCATTTTCTGAAATAACGGTACACTTTTCCAACTCAATAGAATTCAAATCAGCAAAAGTATAATCATTGTGATTTTTTATACTATGACCGTCATTCTTGCTGACCGCCTCATTGTCGTCCCTGCTGCCTTCAATCAACTTAGAAACCGCTATAATCTTTGAAATACAGCGCATCGACAAGTCTTTACCTATAAATTTCGGTATTTGTTGATAAGCGTTCAAATAGTCCGGTGACAGTTTTTTTCTTTCCTGCCCCTCCTCCTCATCTTTAGAGGTACAGCAGTTTGTTGCATACATTTCCATCGGATATCCCAAATCGTGGAACAATACGAATGTCCGCCATGCAATAATAAAATCCTTGATAACCGTATTTGTCTTGGCATTGCATGACTTCCAGTTATTCCTTCTTAGATTCCGAAAAGCAGAGATAATATTTATCTCGAATACCTCATGGTAGAAAAACACATAAATACCAAATATATAAAGATGAACTTGGTGTATCACATGATCTCGTCCAAAATAGGTACTGTTTTTATTAGAAGAAGATGGTTGCATCTCCATATTCAGCAGATTGAATAACAATCTGGTGGGAGGAGCGAAACACATATCATAGTTTAATCTCAGTAATATCTCATTGGCAAGATACAACTGTTTTTCATAATTTTCTTCGTCAAGAAATTCCACAAACAGATTCTTGTCCGGAAAGATTTCATCACGAAGCGCCATATACTCACTCTTATTTTGGGGAGGATTGGGAGCGATAAACAGATTTCGCTTAAGAGTCTCTCTGATATTTCTCTTTAATCTCATAGGTCATTTTTTTCCTTTGACATGATTTCACTGATTTTCATAAAATTATCTTTTCTTATTCTTCCCTTACTGGAATATCTTCCGCCTTCCACCATTTCATATACAGCTTTCAATTCGTCCTTTTCTTCCTCAGTCAAGAAATCCCGTTGCATCAAATCATCATATTTAGAGCCCGAAATAATTGAAGGAGGAAATGTCAGATATTTATATCTACATTTTTTATAGAAAAGTTTAATACCCTCCTTTCTACATTCATTTTGTTCTTTTTCAGTCATAAACAACCTTCTACATTTAGCTTCGGCATCTCTGGATAATCGATATACCAATTTCTTTCTTCTCGATAGTCCACGTTTACTTTGTTTCCTATTTATCATACCTGTAACAGCAGCTCTACGCATAGGAATATCATATATCGCTTCATTAAAGTTCTCCACAAGAAAAAGTAAATATTCCATTATTTCATTATCGGTCGCTGTTAGATCACAAACCAAATGTTTCACGTGTCTCAAGTCCTGTGAAATACAGAATTTACAGCATAATGTAAAGAATTGAAGAAATTCTCCTTCATCCATATTCTCAATATAATGCTGGTTGTCTCCAGGCAAATCAAACTTGTTGTTCATTGTATTCAGTGCTTTTTGGTCGTTCATATACTTGCTGTTTTATAAGTTTTATTCATTTAATCCAAATTGCCGACAGCCAATTTGTAGGACTAACTTCTCTGTGCCTACCTATACTAATTAAATTTCCCTATTCTCCACCATTGATCGTAATTGGCTATACTGAGTTTTCAGCAGAGTATTTGTACCACAATATTGCGCAGTCACGGTCTATAGTCATCACCTACCAAAACTATGGGAAGCAGAATGATGAATTGCAAGGACTCTTTTCGGTAGTGGAAGAGTTATCAACCAACCTTTCAAGGTGTGTTTCATGATTCTTTCTTTTTATAGTTAATACTTTTATAATTTAAAAAAAGCACCTCCGATTAATTAATGTTTGAAATTGTCTTTATCGGAGGGCTTCAAACGCTATAGTTCTATTCCCAAGGAGTAGATAGGATAGAAGGGCATTGTACATTATCACCGCCTTGATGTGAAGGATCCATAAAGCGAAATGTCATGAATTTATTATCAGAAGTTCCTATTCGAATACTTGTATTAAGATGTTCCATATTATTAACTATCATATTTCCATTCTCATCTATCAAATCATATACCCCATTTACTACACCTTGGCCAAATGTATCGTTATCGATTTGAATATACTCAGAAATTTTTCCAGCTTCCAAATCAATTGTTGCTATTGGATCTGTAAATTGCATGGCATCTAAATCCATCAAATAAACTATCAATTGCAACTTGTCATGACCGGGAAAAGCATCAGCCGTATAAAAGAAACGAATTTTAGTATATTGCCGAGAGTCCGGATCTGGTTCTTCACCATCTGACATCTCCAAAAAATCTGTATCAGACAACTGCATAAGGCTGAACTGCCCTTCTGGCATAATAGTCATATCTTGCTCATAAAGAACTTGCCCATCAGCATTGCGCACTATTTTCAATGTACCGCTTAAGTCCGCTTCGGCAATATAATTCTTTACCTTATTTGATAATACTCCGTTATTGAACGTAACGGTATATAAATCAGTATTGGGATCAGAATAGCTAATTATGGGAGTGAATGTTGTATATTCCTTCAAAGATGAAGAAATAGCAATATCTCGTCCCACAAGTTTAAGCAACTCAATGTTTTTACTATTGTCCAGTGTTATCTCTTGTGATAATTCGGGCTGGTTTTCACCTACTTTATAGACTTCTAATTTAAAAGGGCTATTTCTTTTAACAGGCATTGAAGGATTAATACTTTTTTCTCCATCATAATAAACCTCATAACTATTTTGTATATCCTTTTGCACAAACGATACATTACAAACAACAAACCCCATATCCATATCTTCACCATCCGTTTCACAACCAACAAAGACAAAGATAAAAATACTAATTATGAGACTATATAAAATTTTATTCATTGTTTTTTGTTTGAAAAAGAGCCGAATAAAGAAAGGAAATTAATCCCTCTGTTATTCGGCTCTAAATTATTCAATATATTATCTTACCCATGCTTGAGTTAACCAGTTAGAACGTCCACCAACAGCACCTTTGTAAGTTGTAGTAGTAAACCAACTATCCAAATCACTAAAGTTAACACCTGTATTGGCAGGAGATGCGTTAGGCATTAAAGCTGCATCATTATCGTATACTCCCCAAGGAGTTGTCAAACCATAATTTGCATCCGTTACTACTATATTGCTATCATCAGCACCAAATGATGATTTATAAGCTGCAGTCCATCCCTGAATAACATTATTCTTGAATGTATATTCAGAAGAAGCACCCTGAAGTTCAACTCCATAAGGATAACCATAAATAATGCTATTTACCAGTGTAAATCCACAGTTACGACGGAAATGAGCACCATCTTTCAAATAGCCGGATACACCACCACCAGCAACAGCACCACTCATTTCAGCACCCCTAATAGTTAAATTACTGATAACAGGATGAGTTTTCGGGGTTGCATCAGTTCCAGTTCCATCGTTATCGCATTCGATACCGTTTGGATTGCTGGTATAGTAAGTACTGGTTGCATCAACTGTAGCCACCAAGAACTGCAACTTACCATTATAACCAAAGTCGAAGTCGAAAGCATCATCGTGCGTGCTGGTTGATACCAAATATTTGGCATTAACCGTACCACCGAAGAACTCAAAAGCATCGTCTTCACCATAGTATGCCTGGCAGTGGTCGAGAGTAGTACCTGCACCTACGCCACCGAAAGTAAATGAGTTCAACTCATTATCCTGTGAAACATTGGCACCTGCATACTCTACACGTACATACTGAATCTTACCAGAGTTGTCGTTGGCATCGGTTCCACCATAAGAAACATCTACACCGTCAGGAACTGTGCTTGCATTGATACCCTCAATGTAAACCTTACCGGATTGGTTGATAGGAGCGTTACCCAATACAATGAATCCACCCCAACCGCCAGGAGTCTGATGACCGCTCTCGGCTGTCATTACAATCGGGTTGGAAGCTGTACCTACGGCATTGATTTTACCGTTGCGGGTAACAATCAACGCTGAAGCTTTTTCAGGCTGAGCGTAATACTTACCAACGATTTTGGTACCTGCCGGAATGGTCAGCGTGGCGCCACCCGTAACATAGACCTTGCCATCCAAATGATATTCATTGGCGGCACTCCAACTTGTATTGGTGCTGATAAGCCCCGATACGTTTACTACTGAAGTAGCACGGGTGTTACCCATAGGCACTACTTCGTCATTCTGACTGCAAGATGTAACTGATGTGGCTACAACTGCCAAACTCATGGTCCCAACGAGACCTACAAAACCAACTCTTTTCATAACGAAAATTTGTTAATTGGTTAATAAATAAAAAAAACTAACACTTAAAATTTATATCCAATGGACAGAGATAGATTGATGCCTTTTTTGATGCGGCTTCTCACCCAATCTCCGCTATTGTAATTCATATCTGACGTTAAATCGGCATATCCTCTATCGTTACCGGGATCAACACCCGGTTCATACCCGCAGTTACGATAGACAATGACATCTTGGTTCAGCAAGTCTCCGGCATTAAACTTCACTTCCAGGCGCTCCTTCAAGAAACGTGCGGACAGTTGCAAGTCGAGCACATCGCGCGGAGCCTCGTATTCATCATATTTGTCATAGTTACCGGCAAAGACCAGTCTGCGCCCGCTGCGTCCGTAATTCAATGACGCACCCACTATTTTCCCTTGGTAATTTAAACCTGCGTTGATTGTGTAAGGAGCCAAGCCTTGCAGAGGACGATTACGATCCTGCATCTGAGAGTTGTTTTCCGTACCGGATGCCTCGCTCATCAAGCGATCCAAATTATAGGTGACGTCTCCTTTCAGGAAAGTAGCGTTACCACTCAAATAAATATCTTTCAGAAAAGAACCGGGAGCCAGAAATCCGAGAGACTTACGTACATTCAGCTCGATGCCTTTGACGCTTGCATCATCAACGTTGAACGGGTGGAGCACATAGACCAAATCCATCGTCTGGCGAGTCACCATTTCAATCGGGTTCTTAAATTTCTTGTAGAACGCACTAACTGATATTACTTCGCCTGCTTGAGGATACCATTCCAAGCGTAAATCGAAATTATCGGAATGGGATTGCTGTAGATTCCCCAAACTCGTTACTTCTATCCGGTCATCCACATTATAATAAGAACAAGGTGTCAATTCACGAAAATCCGGTCGAGCAATCGTACGGCTATATGCGAACCTTGCATTAAAATTGTCCATAATATTGTAAACCAAAGTCGCAGCAGGTAACCAATCTGTCTTTTTCACAGTAACCAGACTATCTACATTGCCCCCACTTCCTGCTTGATTTCTATCGTAAAAAGTAGTAAGAACTTTAGTATTGGCATTTTCCATACGAACTCCTGCCGTCAAGTGTAACTTACGCCAAAAAGTGAATTCACCCATCAAGTAAGCTGCATGAATATCCTGTTTGCCTTCATAGTAATCGGCCTGTTTAGCACGCATACCCGCACCTGCATAATACAATTCGCCATTCTCAAAATTTCCAGGTGCGAAGAAATCACGGATGCCTAATCCATAATATTTAGATCTGTAATCCGCACCCTTTATTTCATTCATTACACGCAAATATTGTTGTTCAAAATCAGAAGTGCGAAATGTACCCAAATATCCGGTTTTAATACTCTGTTTGTTATTACTTATAATAAAAGGATGCTCCAGATTGATGCCAATATTCTTTTTCTGTTCCTTCAAACTGCTGTACATTGTATGTCCATCACCGATATTATAAGGATTACTTCCAACTGCCAATTGTACATAATCAACCATATTATTTGAAGAAGCAGTAGCAGGAATATACCCGACTGTTAGACGGTCATCTGGATTAACACGTTCAATCTGGTTAAATGAAGCATTCCACATAGCTATCAATTTTTCATCAAATAATTTATGCTCACCTCCCAATTGTGTCTGCCACAGACGATTTTGCAAGGGTACGCTATATTGCTCATAAGTATTAAAACTATTACTATAATCATACACATAACGTTCCATATTGGTATGCGAAAATCGGTTATTAAATATATTTCGCCAGGTTATCTTATGATTTGGCATTTCCCATCCGACGTTTGCCACTGCTCCTACGGAAGTGACAAATTTATACCGTTTGCTCGGCCCGTTTATACTATCTCTCGTAATGGTGTTCATTTCCAAAAATTCTTCAGTGTTCTGTTCATTGCGATAGGTCAACGCAGCTACAACTCCCAATTTATGTCCATTATTCAAGTCAAAAGGTAAGCCCACGGTAAGTGCATAATTTTGAGTAGGAGCCGCTGTAAATCGTTGTAATCCATAAGTATTTTTCGTACTGGCATTTATTCGGGTAGCTTCAAAAGCATCCCCTTCACGTCCCACAAACCACGTCCGGCTATTCACTTCTCCAAAGAGATAGTCTGACCCAAAACGCTTATTACTCTTAAAGTCCCTTCCAGTACTTTGCGTGTTCATACCTGTACCCAAACTGACATTTACAAACTTCTTTTCGGGTACGGCAAGCGTATTCACTTCCACCAATCCTCCGGTAAACTCGCCCGGAAGGTCGGGAGTAAAGGTCTTGGCAATCGTAACGTTATCCACCAGTCCGCTCGGAATCACATCGAAAGCAAAGTTACGGCGGTTCGGCTCCGTGCTTGGCAGGGAAGCGCCGTTCAGCTGCACATTGTTATAGCGTTCGCCCATACCACGCACATTGATGTATTTTCCGTTGTCAATCGTCACTCCGGACACACGTCCCAGCACTTGCGCCATATTGTTGTCGCTGGTCTTTTTCATCAGGTCGGCACTGATACCGTCGCTCATCGCAACCATCGCTTTCTGCTTGGCATAGAGGCCGTTGGCACTCGCCTTGTTGTAGGTGGCGGTAACTACCACTTCATTCAGTTGTTCCGATTCGTCCTGCAACACCACGTCCAGCGGCTTGGTCTGCCCGCCGCGTACATTAATGTCACTGATGCGTATGGGAGCATAGGAGATACATCTTATTTCTACCGAAAGGGTGCGTGTCGGCACATCTTTCAGGGTGAAGTTTCCTTTGAGGTCGGTGGCCGTTCCGTTGGAGGTTCCCATAATCAGCACCGTGGCGCCGGGGATGGGGAAACCGTCTTTGTCGAGCACCGTACCGGAAATCATGCCTTTCCCGGTGGCTTTCTTGTTTTTATTGTCGTCCTGATAGACGGAATAGGACTCGGCTGATACTTTCTTATATGAATAATTGGTGTGCAAAAGACTGTTTGATAAATCTGCCTCCGCTGAATTGCGTTTTGTCATGTTGGGTACGCCAATGGCTTTCATGTTCTTCCCATCGAACACAACCTCTACCTTATACGTCTTGGCAATGCGGTTCAGACGCAGTTCCAACGCCTCTGCCGGATAACTCGCAGTCTTTTGACCATTGTCTGCATGGCAGACGGGTGACAGTAGCAACATTCCCAGCAGGAACAATATGCCCGTTCGTAATCTCATTTTCTTATTACTCCTTTTCATCTTTAATTCGTTAATATTATACTTAATAAAATACTCGTTATCAATTAGTTAAATTCACTTATCTTGTTTCAGAAAAGGCAAGGAAATGGCCGTTTCCCTTTATGAAGGGAATTTTTTCATTCAGTTATGCAGCACCCCGCTACATAGCTACAGACTTGTCTTTCCTATTTCTCCTTGTGCTACGCGTGCAGTCCTCGTAAGGTGACACGTAATTTTATATATTACCGGCTTATGACAACCCGGTCGGCATTGATTTCACAATGAGTACCGTAAATGGTACATATATTTTTCATCACAGTATCCAAATCGGATGACCCCGACCGGTACGAACAATAATTGATGCGGGCATCCGCGGGTATGGCGTTCCGCTCTATCACCAGCTCCCGCCCGAAACGGTTCTTTACCCTGATTTTCAACTCTTCCACCGTTGCATCTTCCAATATGAAGCTGCCTTCCTTCCATGCTCCGATGTGGTCGGGATTTACCGTGTCAAATGAAGCGGCATTGGTTGCCTTGTCATAAACCACCCGGTCTCCGTGATGGAAGTTTCCGAAGGACTGTTCGCCTTTCGCCACTTCCACACACCCGGTACGAACCGAAACTTGCGTCTCAACCATCCCTTTGTAGGCCACCACATTGAATGAAGTTCCGTGTACGATGGCATTCATCTCTTTCGTTTTCACGATGAAGGCTTTCTCCTTATCCTTAGCTACCTCAAAGAAGGCTTCTCCCGTCAGGCTTACCACTCTGTCTTTCTTCCCGAAGTCCTTGGCAATGAGCAGGTCGCTTCCGCCTGCAAGGTAGACCACCGTACCGTCCATCAAATGAAGCACACTGTCCTGCCGGCATTGAATGATGTTGTCTGCCAGGGCTTCCGCTTCCTTTATCGCATTGCTGCTTGTATAAAGTGTAATCCCCCATGCCAACAGAATACTGGCGGCTATGCCCACACCCACAGATTTTATATTCCGATAGAATCTCTTCTCTTTTCTCATCGGTGCGGCGATGTTCATCTTTCTGTTTTCCACATGGGTGATACCGATGGCTTGCGTCAGCATATCCAGGTCTCTTTTGGTCAGGTCGTCCAGTTCTTCCTGCGTGGCTGCTTCTTTTTTCCGCTTATTAGTAGTGTTCCTGATGATCTTGGAGATGCCGTCAATCTGCTTGAGTTCATCTTTAGTAGCTTTTCCGGTTTCAAGTTTCTCGTAGAGGGAATCAATGTGGTTCCACACCCGTTTTTCTTGCTCGGAAGTTACTTCTTTTCTATTTCTCCAAAATTTAATCATAGCAATATCTGTTTTTTAATTTGTTCTACATTCAAGTTCTCGCATCACTTTAAGAACCCCTATACTATATAATCGTTCGTCAGTACCAAAACCTTCCTTTAAAAATGGTTAAATTCGGCAGATTTCGCTATTTTCAGCCGTTTTTTAACTTTTGCGACCTCATTTCGCAGGGAAGTGGACTTTCAAAACTTCAAAGAGCGTGGGCAATTTTCAGCGGAAATTAAATTCACTTTAAGACCTCATTCTCTATACAATCGCCCTGTTTTATATTACAGTTTTATTACATGGATATTTCAACGATATAAACTTTAACAGCCTGACAATCTTTTTAATAGTATGTAACAACCATGAAATAATCACTCTCTATTTTTGGGGCATGAAACCAAGAAAAGAATTATGAATAATATTCAATCAAAACAACTGAAAAAGCAACAGACGGACAAAGTGCTGTTACAAGCAATCGCTACGTCTGCTGATTCAGAAGCATTTTTAATTCTTTATAATCGCTATGCCAAAGGACTGTTACGGTATTTCTGCCGGGCAGTCGATAACACAGAGGACATCTTTGATTTAAGCCAGAACTTCTGGCTACACATCTGGCAAAATGCATCCCAACTCATTTATGAAGACTATGATTCGGTTGAAAATCTATTCCACAGTATAGCGGTAAAACGTGTGACCGATTACTACCGTTCTGCCACTCGCAACAGAGAAGTCCCGTTGGATGATTTTTACAATCTATCCGATAAGGAATTATCCTCTTCTTCACCTGAGATTGATTACTACTCCGAGGAAATCCGCAAGATTACCGAGAATGTTCTCAGCAAATATCCGGATATGGACAAACAAATATTCGTTTGTCAAAAGGAATTAAACTATCCCGCCCAACAGACCGCCAGCCTGCTTAACACAAGTACCGAATGTGTCTATAAAAAAGTATCCATTATAACGAAAGATTTGCGCCTCCAGCTCAAAACAGCGGGATACTACAGTCTTACGGTCTGTTTTCTGCTTCACTATATGTTATACATGTAGATTGGCAAATGCACTCCGCATTAGTCTGTCTCCCTTGTCAACGAACAAACAAGTTGAACTTGAGAAACCTAAAATCTTATTCATAGATTTTCCCCCACTCCAAACGTTCAAAGTAGTATTTATATTCGGTATTCTCTTTCCACTTCTCCAACGGAACATAAACGCTCAGTCCGCAGAACTTATTCTTATCAATAGCCACCTCCTTAAATGAAGACGTAGCGGCGGTATAAACCACCGTTCTTCCCAGTTGTGCCTCCCATACAGCGTCATTCGTGTCCTTCAAAGTATTTACCATATCTTTCAGGTCAAAGAACACTTGCGGTACATCACTCGTATGGTAAGCCTGCAAACCGCCGGCATCCAGCCTTGCCGCTTTCTCCAGATGTCCCGAAAGCACATTGTGTACGGCGTCATACAGCCCGTCCAGTTGCGTGGCGTCCACCAGCGTTATGGTGGCCGAACGCAACACGTCATACTTCATACCGTTATAATGGTTATAGTACGCATTGCAAGCCTGTTTAAGTTCATCCATTCCGCCAAACAGATACGGCAGCACTTTTGAATACGGAATGCCCGAAGCATCATAATTCGCCTCGGCAAGCACTTCGGTAGGCGAGGCAATCAGGTAATCGCTCTTGTTCCTCAGTGCATACAGAGCTTCCACGCTGCCCATCAGACAGACATCGAACCAGATGTATTCCGCCACACCATCCGGCAATCCGTCGGCCAGCGCGTCTATTTCTATCGAAGTATCAGCAGTCACATTGCCCGGATGAAAATCGGGACCGATATAGCGGGTACGGGGAAAGGCCTGTTCGGTCTTGTCGTTCCATACGGAGCGCGTATCATTATGGCTGTAGCCGCTCGGCAACCAGCCCATGGAGTGCGACCACAGCACCAGCCCGAACCTTTCCGATGGAACCAGTTCCTTCGTTTCCTCAATCACCCGTACCAATGTCTCCACACTGGCGGAGTTCTCTTCCCCATAACTTTTCAGCGGCACTTCTTCGCCCGTCTGCGTGATCTTAAACAAACGTGGCGCTTCATTCATCCGGTCCACATAAACTACGGCCGTTCCCGCACTATGCTTCGCTCCGGCTTTCAACTGGTTCATGCTGTATTCCACATCGGAGTCCATAGAGTTATCGGCCATCATATAGATTAAGGTGGTGTAGGATATGGGCGCAGGCGGCAAATCATCGCCATCACCATCGCTTGAACAACCGGAGAGGAGAAAAGAAAGCAGACTGATGCCGGCAACGAAATGAATACCGAGTCGCTTCAGACAAATGATAATGGCTTTCATGGTCTATTTGTTTTCTTTAGGCAGGGGGTATCCCAACCAGTTCATTACACTGTCCGGCCGGTTGGTGATGATGGCATCCACACCCAACTTCTTCAATCGCTCTACTTCTTGTTTGTCGTCTACCGTCCACGGAGCAATCTCCATGCCCTGGACGTGAGCTTTCTCCGCAACCTCTTCGGTCAGCATGTCACTTTCCGGACTGAATACCTGGGGAACAAAGTTCAGCCGGGACATCAGTTCCTCAAAGGTCGCCTCCTTATCTTCCACCAGATAGGACAAACGAACGGAAGGATATTTTTCATGCACATAGTTCAGCGTACGCACATCAAAGCATTGCACCAACAAACGGTCTCCCAGCTTCTTGTCCAACAATACTTTCATGCACAAATCTGCAAACGTCCGGTAATCGGGAGAAAAGATTCCATCCTTTGACGGATCGGACTTGATTTCGATATTATAGCCGACCGGAGCAATGCCGTTACTTTTTGTCAAAGACTCTATGCTGTCAATCAGATCCGCAACCAAAGGTACATAGCATTTCACGTTCTTCCGTCCCGGATAAGCCGGATTGGGGAGACTGCCCACATCGTATCTGCGCAAGCTGTCATAAGTCATCGCGTATATTTTATAATCCCGCTCCTTGTCTGCCGGAATGGGTTCACCCTCCGGAGTCAGTGCTTTGACATGATTCAAAAAAGCATCGTGTGATACGACTACCATACTGTCTTTCGTCACATGTAGGTCGAGTTCCATCACCGGCACGCCGATTGCCGCGGCATACGTCATTGCTAACACCGTATTTTCGGGATAAAGTGCCGCACCGCCTCTATGGGCATGTACTACGGGGAGTTTCTCTTTCACGGGTGCATGGCATCCGCCAAACACCGTTCCTGCTGCCAGTAACAGGCAGGGGGCGGACAGCCATAATCTACTTTTCATAATTCCATGTATCTGATTATTAATGTGGCAAATGTAGTAAACGGATGTTACGATGTCACTACAAACTGAAAATCATCGGGGAAATACGGGCTAAATTAACCGCTTTATTACAAGCGACAGTCATAAACACATAAATGTCTTATCACAAAGAAGATAAAAAGACTTCCTTTATGGCAATTCATTTGTTATGTTGCTGTAACATCACCCATCGGATATTGTTAATGAACAATAAATACACCATCCCACTGCCAGGCGATGTAGTGTTTTTCAGTCCCTGTCCGCTATATTCGTACCGGCTTAATTTTGTAATAGTTATATATTGCCTGTTCGTGAGAACGAATACATTTATTATTTAGAGTTTAGGCTGATTATACAGAACTTCTATAAATTCAATAGGTATAGATATAAAATCAGCAAATCCGTGAGGACTTATTATTTGAAGACACACAACTAAAGAAGTGCACTATCCCCAAAGATAGAGGCACTTTTTTTATGGATATAAATATCCGGCTCTTTTTCCCCGATATAGAATCCGATTATAATCATATAAATAATCCGGTTGGCACAGCCTTCCGAATCTTGCCGTATTTCCGTTCTCTTTTTCCCATATAGCCATTTCCCCATTTTTATCACCCTGTCAGTAGCTTCACCTTGCGTGGTTCAGGGTGCGAAGCTACGGCCGGGTCCCCTAAAAATCTGCAAGCCCGCTTCGCGCCCTACGGGTTTTGGCGAAAATTTTTCAATCCGTCCAGCCGGGCGGTTGAAAATTTTTCACCAAAAGCCTTGCATATTTTCTCCCCGTCCGTATCTGCCCCCTGAAACGAGCAAGGTGAAGCCACCGACAAGGCATAAAAAAAAAGTCAATGTTATGAAAAAGAGAACTGAAATACAGCAAGATTTGAAACGAGGCTTCGGCTCCGCTCCAACCGGCATTAAAAATTTGGTAAAGTGGTTGGCGGTCGGCTTCGTGGTCTATGTGGCAGTGCGTTTCGTGTGTGCTTTTGTCGGTGGTGTGGCGGTCTTTTGGGGCGGTAGGTTGCCCATGTTGGCAGGTTTGGCGGTGATGGTTTTCCTCATCCGTTCCGTGTGGCGCATCCTTTCCGCTTTCCTTTCCCTTTGCGTGCTCGCTCTTTTCATCCTTATTCTTTGCGTGATACAACCTGTTGTTCCCTTACGGGCTATTATATAGATAACTGCATTCTCGATCCGATTTATCAGTTCTTGAAATCCCCGTCAGAGAACGTCACGTTTGACAACCTTATGGACAAGTGTCTCGACAGCTTTTTCCGTGCTTGTCGGGATGATATGGAGAGCACCCAGACTTTGGAATACTTCACGGAAGAAAGCAACGCCAACGATTGGGAATACCTTTCAGACGGAAAACTATTCAATTAATTATCAA
>ENA-ORNP01000348-ORNP01000348.1-human-gut-metagenome-genome-assembly--contig:-NODE-348-length-56198-cov-12.161587_pt1 | contig 56198 bp, 40 predicted proteins | sample MGYA00242119_ERZ509030 | MGnify/ENA primary metagenome ERZ509030 (study PRJEB26280, sample SAMEA2338708) | human gut metagenome | biome: human gut; feature: human-associated habitat; material: faeces... | reverse complement strand
TTGCAGCCCCCCTCTCATGCAAGTGCTCGACGAGCGCAAAGCGCGGGGCATCGCCGACACTGTGGGGCGCGATGCGCAAGCCCGTCTGCGACAGCCGCGACAAGCACACCCGCGGCGCGGAGCTGCTCGAAAAGCTGAGCGGCGCCCCTGCCGATGCGCCCAAGACGGGCTATGCCGCCTTTGCCCCCCATCGTTGATCGGTACTTGAAAGAACACCTGTTCTGCGACATCTTCGAGCGCGACCTGCTGACGTGGCAGGAGCGCGAGCTGGCCGCAGTTGCCATCCTCACCGCCCTGGGCGAAGGCGCCCCTGCCGATGCTGCGGTCGCACTCCGCCATCTGCCTGCGCCAGGGGCTCACGGAAGGCCAGCTCCGCCAGATGACGGAAATCGTAAACGGGCTGAAAGAAGACGCCGCCCCCCCTTGCACGCGGCATGCTGATGCCCGACAATCCGAACTTCGCGTGGGGGGCGAGGCGTGGTTGCAAGGCTATGCCGGCGCGCAGGATGGTTTCGACTGCACGGGGTGGCAGGCGTGACTTTCGCTCCCGGGTGCCGTAACAGTTGGCACAGCCATAAGGGAGGGCAGCTCCTGCTGTGCACCTCCGGCCGGGGCTACTACCAGGAGACAGGCAAGCCGATACGATTGTTGCTCCCGGGAGATGTGGTGAAGATTCTATAATTATGTGGCTTCCGTCCCGTTCCGGAATACCTGTACAACGCCTTGTCCTTCCTCTTTCCGAAAAGCAATGAATGAACAACATAATATCAAGGAGACAACAGATATGGACAACTTCACTTATCAATACCCCGTCCGCCCACATTTTGGCAAGGGGTGTGCCGCAGCGCGCAATCAAGGAAGAGATGGGCCGCGCGGGGGCGGAACGTGCTGCTGGCCTACGGCGGCGGCTCGCTGAAACGCACCGGGCTCTACGACAGGCTGCGGGGCTGGCTGCACGAGTGCGGCAAGCACGTAGTGGACTTCGGCGGCATCCGGCCCAACCCCACCTACGCCAAGGTGCAGGAGGGGGCGCGGCTGGTGCGCGAACAGGGCATCGACTTCATCCTTGCCGTAGGCGGCGGGTCGGTCATCGACTGCTGCAAGATCGTGTCTGCGCAGGCCCGCACAGACGAAGACATCTGGGACATGATGTACGAAGCGCATCGCCTGCCCACGGGGTTCGTGCCGACGGAGGCCGTGGTCACCGCCTCGGGCACGGGCGCCGAGCAGAACAACGGGGCCGTCATCACCCACACCGCAAAGAGGCTGAAGCAGCCCCTCGTCGGCGCTTACCACAGCTTCGCCATCCTGGACAGCGACCTGACCAAGACCCTGCCCATGAAGCAAGTGGTCAGCGGAGCCTTCGACACACTGAGCCACTGCATGGAGACCTATATGGGCCGTCCGCAGGGCGACAACCTCTCCGACGAAATCAACGAGGCGGTGATGCGGAGCGTCATCAAGAACCTCCGTGCCTTGATTGCCAACCCCGACGACGACTTTGCCCGCGGCGAACTGATGTGGGACTCCGCCCTCTACCGCCACTTGCTGGCCGAGGGCAGGGCATTGCGTACGTGTGTGAAACCCATCTTGATTTGCAGCCCGTCCTTCCCCGTGATTCTGTCAGCCGGTCTGCCGTTTCCGCCAGCCGTCTCGCAAACGCAGGATGGCTTTCTGCAAAAAACGGGGCGCAAACCGACAGCCTGCAAGGGAAAATTCGTAAGTTTGCAGGCCGTTTGCCGCCACACGCCGCAAGCGTCTGGCGCGCAAACACCACACATAAAGCACATTTGAACATGCCACACACACGCAAGGAACAGTTAGACGAATTCAGCCGCATACTCGACATCCTCGACGAGCTCCGCATCAAATGCCCTTGGGACAGGAAGCAGACCAACCAGAGCCTGCGGCCAAACACCATAGAAGAGGTCTATGAACTCAGCGACGCCCTTCTTCACGACGACCGGAAGAACATCTGCAAGGAGCTGGGCGACGTCCTGCTGCACGTGCTCTTCTATGCCAAAATCGGAGCGGAGAAAGGGGATTTCGACATCGCCGACGTCTGCTCCAACCTCTCTGACAAGCTCATTTTCCGTCACCCTCATGTGTTCGGGACGGTCGAGGCAGAAACGGCAGATCAGGTCTCAGACAACTGGGAGCAGCTCAAACAAAAGGAGAAGGACGGCAACAAGACCGTCCTCGGCGGTGTGCCCGCATCGCTCCCGTCGCTCATCAAAGCCTATCGCATACAAGACAAGGCGCGCCACGTCGGCTTCGACTGGGAAGAGCGCAGCCAGGTATGGGACAAAGTGAAGGAGGAAATCCGCGAGTTTGAACGCGAGGTGGCCCGCGCCGATGCGGACAAGGCCGAAGCGGAGTTCGGCGACGTCCTGTTCAGCCTTGTCAATGCCGCCAGGCTCTATGGCATCAACCCCGACACTGCGCTCGAACGCACCAACCAGAAGTTTACGCGCCGATTCAACTACCTCGAAGCGCACACCATCAAGCAAGGACGCAAACTGACAGACATGACCCTGGCCGAGATGGACAAGATATGGGACGAGGCCAAGCGTCAGGAAGCCCCGGGCCAAGATGCCGAGAAGTAACGCCCTGTTCCATCTGCTCGCCGTCGTGACAGTAGCTATATGGGGCACGACGTTCGTTTCGACCAAGGTGCTCCTGCTGCACGGCTTGCCGCCGGCCGAGATCTTCCTGCTGCGCTTTGTCCAAGCCTACGTGTGCCTCGCGTTGCTCTACCGCCGCCGCTGGTTCGTAGGTTGGCGGGACGAGGGGCTTATGCTCGTGGCCGGGATGACGGGTGGCTCGCTCTACTTTCTCACCGAGAACACGGCGCTCGAATACACGCTGGCCGGCAACGTCTCGCTCGTTGTGGCCACAGCGCCGCTGCTGACCGCCCTGCTCGCCTCATTGACCCGCGCCTCACGCTCGGGCGTGCGGCTCTGGGGGGCATCCGTACTGGCTTTGGCGGGCGTGACTCTGGTGGTGATGAACGGACAGGGCCACTTGGCTTTCCATCTCGCAGGCGACATGCTGGCACTCTCAGCAGCTTTCTCGTGGGCCATCTACCAATTGGTCACCAAACGGCTGTGCGACCGCTACGGTGCCACCCTGCTGACGCGCAAAGTCTTTGGCTACGGACTGCTCACCATCCTCGTCTACTTCCTGTTCCGTCCGGTCGACATCGATCCCACCCTGCTGGCCCGCCCCGTCGTGTGGGGCAATTTGCTTTTTCTCGGCCTTGTCGCGTCGATGGGGTGCTACTGGCTGTGGAGCAAAGTGATTGAACGGCTTGGGGCTATTACGTCGGCCAACTATATCTACCTCAACCCGGTGACGACGCTGGCCTTTTCTTACCTTTTTCTCGGCGAACCCGTCTCGGCCTACGCCATATTCGGCGCCGTCTGCATCATCACCGGCGTCTACCTTGCCGTCAGCCCCGAACGGCAGCGCCCTCCCCGGCGTAGACCGCGCTGAGCAGCCCCACTCTCTTTGCCATGCAAAACGGGAGGGATGCGGCCTGGTCTGTAAGAAAGTAGACTTTCTTTTGCTATTGCGCCCGCCTTTGCGTATATTTGCAACGAACAAACAAACTCGCAGATTATGAAACTCATCCGTTTTGCACATACAGCCACATTGGGACTTACGTTAGCCGGCCTCACCGCCTGCAGCGACGACCCGGCTCCCGCTTTGCAACCCACGCTGCCGACGAGCGGCGGCGACCCCGTCAAGGAAATCGTCCACAACGGCAATCTCCCTGATTGCTGCGACTGGAAGCTGACCTACGGCGGCGGACGACTGACCTCCGCCACTGGAACCTCGTTCATCAACAACATGTCGCTGGCATCGACTTTCAATTTGGGATATGGCACGCAGAGCGTATCGATGAGCGGCGGCGGACAGTCTCGCTACACCATCGACCTCAATGGCGACAAGCTCATCAGCCGCATCACGGTGGACAATAGTATCTATGAATTCAATTACTGGAACGGGGCACTCTCGAACTGGCGTAAAATCACTGTCGACGACGGCTTTGCGCCCATCCCACAATATACGTCCTCGGCCTCGCTCTTTTATGAAAACGGCGATTTGCACCACATCGACTACACCGAGAACGAGAACAACCCACTCAACACCGTGACCCTCACATTTACGCCTGACGAGCGGCTCAATGTCAACGGACTATTGCCCGAAGGCGTCACGCGGCAGATGGGCTGCCTCGGATTTGAACACCTCTACTACGCAGGCCTGATGGGAGGACCGACCACACACCTCGTCAAAAAAGTGGAAGTAAAACATACCCTTTACCCCGAACGCGACTATACACTTGAATTTGAATACTCGGCCGACGTCGCCGGGCGCAATGTCGTGCTCTGCAACTTCCGCTACGAAGGCCAGCCAGCTTCCGTTACCTATAAATACTAAGACTGCGACATGACGCCCGGACTGGAAGAGACCGAAAATCTCGTCGGGCAGCTCGGAGGGCGCACTTATGCGCTCTTCCGGATGCCTGATGCTTCGGACTTCACATTTATTGCTCAGAACGACGTATGGCCAGACGTTGCACTCACGCTCATGGCAGCCGACGAACTTACGGGCTATGTCGTGGCTCCTTTCCATATCGGAGCGGAAACGCCTGTCGTCTTCATCCGCCCAGACCGGGTACTGCGACTGGCATGTCCACAAACTGCATCCCGCCTCACCGCAGGCCTTCGCCCCGCACCGGGCGCGGACAGTTGGCGAACGGACTATTGTGCCAGCTTCTCGCCCTGCCTTGACGCCCTCCGCTCCGGCCGGTTCGACAAGCTCGTCCTCTCACGTCGTGCCGACTATGTTCACTCGGGCGATTTCCCCCATCCGCTCCATCTTTTCCTGACAGCCTGCCAAGCCTATCCTCATCAGTATGTCGCCATGTGGTCAACCCCCATGACGGGATGTTGGCTCACAGCCACGCCCGAGAAACTGCTCTCCGGATCGGCCGCCGGATGGCAGACAATGTCGCTCGCCGGAACCATGACGTGGAACGACGAGAGCGCCAATCCCGACCTACACGCATGGAGCGAAAAGAATCGCCACGAGCAACAAGTGGTGACTGACTACCTGCAAGAACAACTTGCGCCCATAGCCTCAACGATCAGCATCGGCAGGCCTCATCCAGTGCGTGCCGCAAGTGTGGCTCACTTGCGCACCGATATCCGATTCACTTGCCCACCGGAATGGACCACGGGGCGGCTGCTCGAACGCCTTCATCCCACCCCGGCCGTATGTGGCCAGCCACGAAGAGAGGCAGGCTGTTTTTTGCGTAATACAGAGCCACACGCCCGCCGTTACTACGCTGGATTTAGCGGACCATTGCACCTGAATGGCGAATGCGCGCTCTATGTCTCGTTACGTTGCATGGAGATAGAAGCCGACGCAGTACACTGCTACGCTGGCGGCGGGTTGCTTCCAGACAGTCGAGAAGAGAGCGAATGGAGTGAGACACAAAGAAAGTTACGCACGATGCTTGATCTCTTCGAAACCTTGTGACTATGTATTGCGACAAAAGTAACGTAAACATCCTGACGGCATACATGGCAGCATACGGCATACGGCACGTCGTGGTCTGTCCCGGATCGCGCAATGCTGTGCTTGCTCATAATTTTGCTGTCTGCGATGCGTTCACGTGCCACGCAGTGACGGACGAACGCAGTGCCGCTTTTGTAGCCCTCGGAATGGCAGCCTCCCTGAGCGCGCCAGTTGCTGTCTGCGTCACCTCCGGCACAGCACTTCTCAACACACTGCCAGCCATAGCGGAAGCACACTATCGTCAGCTTCCCCTGCTTATCATTTCTGCCGATCGCCCGCAGCAATGGATCGGACAGCAAGATGGACAGACCCTACCCCAACCTCACGCCCTCGCTCCTTACGCCGCGTACAGTGCGCAAGTGCACGAACTCACGAACGAAGCATCGCGAATATGGTTATGCCGCCTGCTCAACGAAGCGTTCCTGGCTCTGCCTCACGGACCGGTCCACTTGAACGTTCCTGTCACTGAGCCATTGTTCAGTTTCACAACATCCCAATTGCCACCAGTACGCCCTGTATCCCGTTATGAGCCAACAACAAAAGCTCAGCTTCCGGACGAAATCATAGAAAGATTGAGAGAGGCGCGGTGCCCTATTCTGGTTGTCGGCCAGATTGACGGACTGCGCGTTGACGATGAGCTGCGCGGGCTTGTCTGTTCTGGCGCAATCCTTGTTTTGCCAGAGGCATTGTCTGGCCTGCCGGGAAACCATCGCACCAAAGTGCTCGAAGAAATAGGTCCAGAATCGGTGTTCAAACCCGACCTCGTGCTTCATGTCGGCGGCACATTTGTGAACAAGCAGGTCAAACTATACTTGCGTCGTGCGGACGCGGACGTCGTGCGCATCGGCCAAGACAACGGACTCGTCGACACTTTCAATCACCTTACGGCAGTGGTCCCCCTTACGGCTACTGATGGACTGCATGCCATTGCGCATGCTGCACGTAACATGCCGGAGAAAGAGACTGTCCGCCACGCAATGGATTATCTCAGAACTTTTCAGATCGTGCCACAGCGCTTCTGCACCAATATGCTCAACGATTTGGGCATCATTCAGAAAGCGTTCGAGTACATGCGTGAACTCCCCGGCCATCTGCATCTCGCCAACAGTAATTCTGTGCGGAATGCCCTCCATTTCGTTGATGGTTATCCCTTTCCTATATACTGCAACCGAGGCACAAATGGCATCGAAGGCACACTCTCGACAGCCGTTGGACATGCGTTGGCCAGTGACTCCCCGATTTATGTAATCATCGGGGATCTCAGTTTCTTTTATGATCAGAATGCCTTATGGAACAGTGAATTACGTGGAAATCTTCGCATTCTTCTGCTTAACAACAGCGGCGGACAAATCTTTTTGACCCTGCCCGGACTAGGAGAAAGTCCAGCTGCCCATAAATATGTGGCAGCCGCTCATCATACATCGGCACGAGGCATAGCCAACTCATATGGAGTCAACTATCTTAGCGTGAAAAGAACCGACGAACTTGACTGTGCTATGGCAGCATGGTCACGGCCTGGTGAATCCCGCCCTGTCCTGCTCGAAGCGTTCACCACACCAACCGACAATGATGCGGCCGCCAAAATGATGCACAGAATTTACGTGCAACACATGAAGCAAAGTTCAGAAAACACGCCAAATCTTTGTGAATAACGAGAGAAAGTCGTAAATTTGCACGCGGTTTTGGTTCCGTAGCTCAGTTGGATTAGAGCAACGCCCTTCTAAGGCGTGGGTCTTGGGTTCGAACCCCAACGGAATCACGTCATTCGCCTTGCGCTAGATTGCGCAAGGCTTTTTAATTTTTAGAGTTATTGTGGGGAGCATCATACGCCACATCGTAAAAAACTATAATTGAGGATTGGCAAAATCCGCCTCTACTGTTATTTTTATATGGTAAGAACAGATATTCGTTTAACCACAAGAACGGGGTTCTATGGTGCTTCTCCACAGAACCCCGTTCAAAATGCACTAAGCTCAGGCTAATATGCCCGAAATTTTTGCCCTATATGAGCACGCTTCTCAGCATGTAGCGATAAATGCCTGCATCTCAGCTTCGTGGGCCTCAGCGCTTTGAAGAAGCTTGAATTGAGCGCGGGTACGGACGAGATTATGGCCGGGATAGGCCGTTTTGTAATACGTGTCGCCATTCAAGTAGTCAGCCAAGAAACGGACAGCCTGCATGTAGGGGAAGAGTTTGGCGGCATACGGCAGGTTTTCAATCTCAACGGGAGTGAGGAACGAGCGGGCGGACTTCAAATAACCCTTGGCAAACGACTTGAAGATTTCCATATTGAAATTGACGGCGTCGAGGTCTTTGTCGTCTTCTTTTCCAGTGTTGGCTGCCGAACGGAGAAAGTCACCGAAATCTGAGAAAACAAAGTTGGGCATTACGGTGTCAAGGTCAATGACACAAAGCACGTTGCCGTCTTGGTCGAACATCATGTTGTCGACCTTGGTGTCACAATGACAGATGCGCTTGGGCAATTTCCCTTCGCGATGGAGGCGTTCGCCTTTACACATTTCGTCTGCACGCCGCTCAATTTCCTCGAGCAAGTCTTTCACCTCAGCCACACGTCCGGCTTTATCCTCCTTGACTGCATCGCGAAGCTGCTGGAGACGGAACTCCATGTTGTGGAAGTTGGGAATTGTCTCGCCCAATTCGACCGGAATGTCGGCCAGCATGGCTTGGAAATTGCCGAACGTTTCGCCCACTTCGTAGGAACTTTCTGGCGTAACGCCGGTTTTTGTGACTGCGTCCGGAATGAACAGCATAATACGCCAATAGCTGCCATCGGTATGAACATAATAGAACTTACCGTTCGATGTGAGAGGAACGAACGTCAGCACCTTACGATCGATATCGTTGGTTCCGGCAGCTTCAAGTTTGCGACGGATGTGAGTGGTGACTGCAATAATGTTATCCATCAGCATTTCAACATTTTCGAAAATGGCGTTGTTGATGTGTTGCAGGACGTAGTTTGGCTGGTCGGATTCTGCGGTGACTACTTTGAATGTGTCATTGATGAGCCCATCACCAAGGGGCTTGATCTCGTTCACCGTACCTTTGATGTCAAACTGCGATACGATTTTTTTCAGTTCGTTGGATTCCATGGTTGGATAGATTTATTGTGTTTAGTAAATATGGTTCGTTTTTCTATGGTTACGGGCAAATGTAGGAAAAAACCGGGAGTATGCCAACCTTAGTCTTGTTTTTCTACGGAATTTGCATGACAAAAGGTCAGTCAAGGTCAACAACAGTTATACCAGCACCGCCAAACTGTACGTGCTCGTCGCGGAAATCGTGAACGCCGGGAATGGTGGCTAAGTACTGACGGATGAGTTGGCGGAGTGCGCCGGTTCCCGTTCCGTGCAGGATGCGCACGCGAGGCACGCCAAGCATCTCGGCATCATCAATGAAATAACGTACGGCATTTAAGGCTTCATCGCCGCGATACCCACGCAAGTCAATGTCTGTCTTGAAAGCGGCCCGGCGTTCATCAATGGTATGGCGCGTAGAATTGTTGACGGCACCGACAATACTACTGATGGATGCTGCCGTGGCCGGTTCTGACGATTCGAGACGTGCGAGAGGTACAGTGGTATACATCACGCCAAAAAGCACGCGTGCCGTACGTCCTTGCAGGCTGACGATACGCCCCGTCGTAGTTTGTCCTTTGATGCGCACGGTGTCACCAGCGTGCAAGGCTTTCGACACAGGTTTTGAAGATGTCGGAACTTCTGACGAAGGTTGTGAAATGGTCGCTTTTTTTGCTTTACGGTCACGGCTGCGCTGCTGTCGCTGTTTGATTTGCTCGATTTTACGGGCTATACGGTCTTCTTCCTCCGGATCTCGGCTTTCGATTTCTTCTTTGAAGGATTCAAGTTCGCGACGGATTTCTTTGGTGCGTTCCTTTTCGGCCTGCGTTTCGCGAATGGTTCGGATAGTCTGCTCGATTTTGGCGTTAGAGTCTTTGAGCAATTGGGAAGCCTCCTCTCGGGCCTGGCTGATGATGTCGCGTTTTTGCGTTTGAAGCTGCTTCATTTCACTCTCATAGCGCGCAAGAATTTCTTCGAGCTGTCGCTCTTGTTTGCGGATGTTCTGACGTTTGTTTTCCCAATAACGCTTATCTCGATTGATTTCCTGTAAGTACTTGTCAGACATGATGTAATCTTGTCCGACGATGTCGGCTGCATCACGCATGACGTCCTCGGGAATGCCTATCTTTCGAGCTATTTCTAAGGCAAAGGAACTTCCTGGGCTACCTGTCTGCAAAATAAAGAGGGGTTGAAGATGCGCAAGGTCATAAAGCATGGCACCATTGACGATACCGTCGTGCGCTTCTGCGAAAGCTTTGAGATTCTGGAAATGCGTCGTAATGACACCGTATGCGCCACTGGCAAGGTACCGTTTCAGGATAGCTTCAGCGATGGCGCCACCGATCTGTGGCTCCGTGCCGCTACCGAATTCATCGATAAGAATGAGGCTTCGGCTATCGCTGGCCTTAATCATCTGCTTCATGTGGATGAGATGGCTCGAATACGTGCTCAGGTCGTTCTCAATGCTTTGATCGTCACCAATGTCAAGAAAAAGATTCCCAAACACACCGACACGCGAGCTCTCATGGACGGGAATTGGGTATCCGCATTGCACCATGTATTGAAGCAGCCCGACAGTTTTCAGACAAATTGATTTACCACCGGCATTCGGCCCCGAGATTAATAAGATACGTCCGTTAGGGGTTAGTTTGATGTCAAGCGGGACGGTCTGTTTGCCTTGCTTGTCAAGCGTAAGGCGGAGCAGAGGATGAAAGGCCTGATACCATTCAATGTGGGGGCCGTCTACCAATTCAGGAATGACCGCCTTGATCGATTGGGCAAACAATGCCTTGGCCCGGATAAAGTCCACTTCGCCAAGAAATAAAAGCGATTCCACCATTGGAGTGATATGCGGGCGTATCTCAGCTGTGATATTTTGGAGAATCCGGATGACTTCGCGCTTTTCTGCCGCTTTAAGTTCGCGCACCTTGTTATTAGCTTCCACGATGACAGCTGGCTCGATGAATACGGTCTTCCCAGTTGCCGATTCATCATGTACGATGCCTTTGATTTTGCGTTTGAGCGCCGGGTTGACGGGGATAACCAGTCGCCCGTCTCGCATTGTAGGACTAACGTTGCGGTCTATATAGCCCTCGTCCTGCGCCTCATGTATGATGTTGCGGAGCGAATAGGAAATACTGCGCACGACGCTCTCCATTTCGTGCCGAATAGATAAAAGTTCAGGCGAAGCCGTATCTTTGATCTTCCCGAACTTATTTAATATAGCATCAATCTTCTTGATTATGTCAGGAAAAGTTTCCACCTTTTCAGCCTCATAATGAAGATAAGGGAACCTGTATTCCGGTTCATCCCCACCTTCGTTCTTGTCCTCTGAAAAAAGCGCGACAAGTTGACAGATAGTTTCTAATGAACGTTTTAGGTTGAATAAGGGTATTTCCTCCATGTATGTGCGTTCTGGCCGAATATGTAGCAATTCATCGCGCACATCAAAAAAGTTCTCATCGTATTCCGCACCTTCATTTTGTAGCAATGTGAACTCTTTGATTTTACATAACTCACGCTCAACATCGTCCTTTGTGGTGAAAAAAGTAGACTTGTCTACCTTCTCCGTACCTAAGGAGGAGATGCAGCGTCCCTTGACGAGCCTGCGAATATCGTTGAACCCTATTTTATCTTCGTAATTGTCTGGATAGACCATTGTCGTTTATTCTTGAAAATTTGTACAAAGGTACATAAATGTAGCAAATCACAAGTCTCTTAACCCCGAACATACGCTCAAATTACATCAAAGATCAGAAAGTACAGTAAAAAAAGAGTATCAATCATAAATTATTATCCAAATAATTTGCTCCATTCGTTAGACTGTCGTACTTTTGCACCGCGATTCACATCAGGAGAGATGGTAGAGTGGTCGATTACAGCAGTCTTGAAAACTGCCGTGCTGAGAGGCACCGGGGGTTCGAATCCCTCTCTCTCCGCCAAGTATTTAATAAGTCCCCTAGAAGTCATGACTTCTAGGGGACTTATTTTTTATGCGTACTAAAAGCGTAAATCTTTTTTATAATAACCGTGTCCGATGTTGAGTATGTGTCTGCTACGGCCGTACATTGATAACCAGGCGCCGTAAAATGGTGCCCGACATTAAGCGCCAATATCCAAACGTTAATCTTCCTTGGGCAACGAGGCGTCGATGACGCGGCGTATGGATGCCAACGCACTGCGCCCCCACCCTTTCAGCTCGTGAAGCGTCATCGCGCGTTGTGGTTTCAAGCGACGGTAGGCCTCGCGCACACTAATGGGAACGGCGACACCCACCACTGTGTATAGCACAATGAACCATGCCGACACACCGTCAGCATAGACGACGGGATGCCCCCCGACATGAAGCCAATCGAGGCCGTACCACGCCACGACAAGGGCGCTTACCAATTTGAACGCCGCAAAGTGGAATGCGAAAACGCAAAGCGTACGTTCGCCGACGTAGGCCAGTCCGCGGGCCAGCCAACCGCCCCAAGTGTCGATGTGCTCCGACACATAGAGGCAGAGCACGAAACCAGCCAAAGCCGGCACAGGATAACTAACGAACTGCGTGAACGTGGCGTTCACGCCAAGCGACGTGCCGAACGTGAACGTGGCCAGCACGAGCACAGCCAGTGCGGCGAGCGCCACGCGCCAATCCATCGGGATGCGGTCGCGGTAGCGCGCGTAGAGAAATCCCGTCCCGAAGAAAAAGAGTCCCATCAGATCGCGATAACCACCCTGGGCCAATCCCGTCACGCGCAAGCCTGCCGTCACCTTCCACAGTGTCAGAAGCAAAGCGACTCCACAAACGGCCCAGCCAACAGACTCGGTCGAACGCAACCAGCGCACACGCCGCAGCAGCTTAAAGAGCACCAGATAGCCCAGCGAGGCCACGAGCAGCGCACGGAAAAACCAGAACGTGCCCCCAAGGAACTCGTCGTAGCCTGACATATTGAACACGATACTCCATAACCGTTGCTGGAAAGCATGCCATGAATAGGGATGCGTAACGCCACCGGCGGCATTGCCGTAGGTCTCATTCAAGATGCCCAAAGGAAAAAGCAAGTTGTGCAAACAGAGCAGGACGAGGCTCCACGTGACAAAAGGCACATAAAGCCCGCGCAGACGACGGACAACGAAAGGCTTCTCATCGTCCACGTATCGCAGTTTGAAGAAATAGCCTGCGCAAATGAAAAAGAGGGGCATGTGGAAGAGGTAGATGAAGCGCGTACCATAGCCGGTGAGGCCGGCATGGCCCAACACGACAAGGATGATGCCTATGCCCTTGCAGATGGAAAACGTACGGTCACGCATAACTGTCGTCAGGTAGAAGATGAGTTTTGAATACGACGGGAACTCCGGGTGCGGAGATGGCTGGGGCGTCGTTGCGCACAAAAGGTTGCAGAAAATGGAAGAACCAGCCCGCCACGCGCTGGCCAAGAGGAATCTGGCGGCGGCGTTCGGGCGTCAGCAAGTAGCACGACGGCTTTTGCCGTTCGAAGAGGTCGCCGATCTGCTGGGCAAAACACGTGTCGGCCACGAGGAGATTGCACTCGTAGTCCCACGACAAACTGCGGCTGTTCAGGTTAGCCGAGCCGGCATAAGCGAGCTGCCCGTCGACGGCCATGACTTTCGTGTGGTGGAAGCCTCCCTGAAAGACGTAGACCTTAACGCCGCTGCGCATCAACTTGTTGGCGTTGTATTCAACGATGCGCGGCGTGATGGGAATGTCACTTTTCTCCGAAACCATCACCTCGACTTCGACGCCTCTTTTAGCCGCGCGGCGCAAAGCACGGCGCAACTTGCGGTTCAGTGTGAGATACGGGTTAATGATCTGAATATGTCGCTGGGCTGCATCGATTGCGGTAAGGAAAGTCTCACGCACGACGGTGGGCGTGATGTGCGGCTCGCGGTTCACTACGCCCACCACCTTATGTCCGGCCGTAGCGGTAGTGTCGGGTTTCAGGTCAGCAAAGCGTTCGCGGGCATCTACACAGCCAGGATAGTATTGCGGGCCACGCACCTGCTGGCGAGCCGTCTGGTTCCAGATGTGCAGGAATATGGACTGCAACTCGCCTACGGCATCGCCCTCGACGCGCATGTGGAAATCGTGCCACGCACCAAACTCCTCCTTACCATTAATATAGTAATCCGCCACATTCATACCGCCAATGTAGGCTACCATGCCGTCAATGACAACGATTTTGCGGTGGTCGCGGCTCAGCGCATGGTTCAAATAGGGGAAACGGACGGGGTCGAACTCATAGATCTCGACGCCGTGCTCGCGCAACAGGCGGAGGTGGCGCGACCGGAGGGGACGATTGTTTGACCGGTTGCCGAAGCCGTCGAAGAGGGCACGCACCTCGACTCCCTCTTTGGCCTTTTGGGCCAGCAGCGTGAAGAGTTCAGTCGAAATGGAGTCATTCCGGAAGTTAAAGTATTCAAGGTGGATGCTCTCGCGAGCGTCACGGACAGCCTTGAAGAGGTCGTCGAACTTCTCCTGTCCGCTTTCGAGGGGCACGATGCGATTGTTCGTCGTGAAGCGGATGTGATGCTCGCGCCGAAGAAAGTTGACCACGGTCGAGTCACACCGCACGGCCTCCTGCGCACAGAGGACACCTCCTCCCGACGCAGCCATGAGCCATACGGCCACGCGCAGGCGACGGAACAGACGGACAATGCGCTTCATCAGAACATGGTGCTGAACGAGTCGACGATGCCGAGCAGGCGTCTGTTGTCGTCGCAAACAAGCACGGAATGAATCTTGTGACGATGCATCAGTGCATCAATTTCCGTAATCTTGGCATCAGGAGCCACTGTCTTCGGATTGCGCGTCATGATGTCAGCCACAGTCAAGGAGAAGAAACGGTCCTGGCTGTTTTCCATGGCACGGCGCACGTCGCCGTCGGTGATGATGCCTTCCACCCGCTCGTCGGCCGTGGCCACACAAAGTCCTAGGCGGCCTCGGCTCATGTGGATGACAGCCTCGCCCAACTTCATGCCGGCCGGGACAACCGGAAGGTCGTCCGTCCGCATCACATCGCGGGCACGCGTCAGGAGGCGCTTGCCCAACGTGCCACCGGGATGAAACTGGGCAAAGTCCGAAGCCTTGAAGTGGCGGGCTTCCATCAACGCGCAAGCCAAGGCATCACCCATGGCGAGGGCTGCCGTCGTCGATGACGTCGGGGCGAGGCCGAGGGGACAGGCTTCATGCGCCACGCCGGCATTGAGATGGGCCGTGGCATAGCGTGCAAGGAGTGAATCGGGGTTACCGCTCATGCCGATAACGGGGATATGCTTCTCCATCAGGTAAGGGAGGAAACGCAGAAGCTCGTCTGTCTGCCCTGAGTTGGAGATGGCGAGTACCACGTCGGCGGGAGTGATGACGCCAAGATCACCATGAAAGGCATCGAGCGGATTGATAAAGAAGCTCGGTGTACCTGTCGAAGAGAGCGTGGCGGCTATCTTGGCGCCGATATGTCCACTTTTTCCCACTCCGGTCACAATGAGTTTGCCCTTGCAGGACAAAATGATTTCCACGGCCCGGTCAAAATCTGCGTCAAGCCGGGGAATGAGGTCAAGTAGTGCCTGCGCTTCGTCTTGCAGGCACTTTATTGCGGTGTCAGTCCATTTGCTCATAACAGGGAGGTGATTACGTTTTCAAGTTGGTCGAGGGGGAGCATGTTGGGCCCGTCACTGAGGGCATGGTCGGGGTCGGGATGGGTTTCGAAGAAGTAGCCCGTAGCACCGAAGGCTTTGGCCGCGAGGGCCATGGCCGGCACGAACTGCCGGTCGCCACCGGTGCTCCCGCCTGCTGCGCCGGGACGCTGCACGCTGTGTGTACAGTCCATGATGACGGTCGGTGTGTAGGCCTTCATGGCGGGGATGTTGCGGAAGTCGACGACGAGGTTGTTATATCCGAACATATTGCCGCGTTCGGTCAGCCACACTTCGCGAGCGCCGGCGTCGCGACATTTCTCGACGGGATAGCGCATGTCGTCGCCCGAGAGAAACTGTGCTTTCTTGATGTTGACCGTACAGCCCGTACGGGCGGCAGCCACGAGCAGGTCGGTCTGCCGACAGAGGAAAGCGGGTATCTGGATAACATCGACCACCTCTCCGACAGCTTCGGCCTGCTGGCTCTCGTGAACATCGGTGAGCAGGCGTAAACCGTAACGTTCCTTCACGTCGGCCAGCATTTGCAGGCCGCGGTCGAGCCCTGGTCCGCGAAACGAACGTATGGACGTGCGATTGGCCTTATCGAACGAGGCTTTGAATATGATGTCAAGCCCATGTTTCCGGTTCAGGGCGACGAGCCGCTGTGCCACCGTGTCGAGCAATTCTGCTGACTCAATGACGCAAGGACCGGCGATAAAGATAGGTGTCATGCTTCGTCTTTCTTTATAAATTTCCGCAAATATACGACTTTCGCCGCAAACAGCCGCCATTCATGCAACAGTCTTGACACAGACGGCCACAACCTGAGCCGTTCGTACCACCACGTGCCCCCGTAGTTCCTCCCTCGCAAAAGGACACGCGACGGCGGCAAGAGGCGTGGAGTGCTGCGACAGGACTTTCTGTCAGTGCTTTCGTAAATCCTGTCACAGCGACGATATTTACAGCTAGCCTTATGGCCGAGAGGGCTTATATGTCCGTTTTCCGCGATGATGCGCGGTTCACTCCGGGCGCTGCGTCGCATTTTTTGGGCAGGCGGCTTGTCTGTCCTGAAAAAATGGGCTAAATTTGCGGAGCAATTTTAATCACGACAATTCGATTAGTTATGAAAAAGAGTGCTTTGCAAATCGCAAGAGCCGCTTACCAGCCCAAACTTCCCCAAGGACTGCGCGGCAACGTGACCATCAAAGAAGGCGCCCCGACGCAGAGCGTGGCCGACCAGGAAGAAATCCAGAAACTCTTCCCGAACACCTACGGCATGCCGTTGGTTGAATTCGTTCCCTCATCGGAGAAACGCGAGTACGCCCCGATGAACATCGGCGTCATTCTCTCAGGCGGACAGGCCCCCGGCGGCCACAACGTCATCTGCGGCCTCTACGATGAATTGAAGAAGCAGAATCCCGCCAACAAGCTCTACGGCTTCATCCTTGGCCCTGGCGGCTTGGTGGACCACAAATATATGGAGCTGACCGGCGACATCATCGACGAGTATCGCAACACCGGCGGTTTCGACATGATTGGCTCCGGCCGTACGAAGCTCGAGACCAAGGAACAGTTTGAGAGCGGCTTGCAAATTATCCGCGAACTGAATATCAAGGCCGTAGTCATCATTGGTGGAGACGACTCCAACACAAACGCCTGCATCCTTGCCGAATACTATGCAGCCAACAACTACGGTGTGCAGGTCATCGGCTGCCCCAAGACCATCGACGGCGACTTGAAAAACGAGCAGATTGAAACAAGTTTCGGTTTCGACACTGCCTGCAAGACATACGCCGAAGTCATCGGCAACATCCAACGCGACGCTAATTCTGCCCGCAAGTACTGGCACTTCATCAAGCTCATGGGCCGCTCTGCCTCGCACATCGCGCTCGAATGTGCCCTGCAATGCCAGCCCAACGTCTGCATCATCAGCGAAGAAGTCGAAGCGAAAAACCAGACCCTCGACGACATCGTCACCTACATTGCAGGCGTAGTTGCGCAGCGAGCCGCTGACGGCAACAACTTCGGTACGGTGCTCATCCCCGAAGGCCTCATCGAGTTCATCCCCGCTATGAAGAAACTCATCGCCGAACTGAACGACCTGCTCGCCAAGCCGGAAGCCGCAAAAGTGGCAGCCGACGAGCAGCGCGAATGGGTGATGAAGAACCTCAGCAAGGAGAATGCCGACATCTACGCCTCGCTTCCCGAAGGTGTAGCCCGTCAGCTGACAATGGAACGTGACCCGCACGGAAACGTACAGGTGTCGCTCATTGAGACAGAAAAGCTCCTCTCTGAAATGGTAAGCAAGAAACTCGCCCAGTGGAAGAAAGAAGGGAAATATGCAGGTAAGTTCGCTGCCCAGCATCACTTCTTCGGCTACGAAGGACGTTGTGCAGCACCCTCGAACTACGATGCCGACTACTGCTACGCCCTCGGCACCAGCGCTGCCCAGCTTGTCGCCAACGGCAAGACCGGATACATGGCCATCGTCAAGAACACCACGGCTCCCGCAGAGGAATGGGTGGCCGGCGGAGTGCCCATCACGATGATGATGAACATGGAACGCCGCCACGGCGAGATGAAGCCCGTCATCAAGAAAGCCCTTGTCAAGCTCGACGGAGCCCCCTTCAAGACATTTGCCGCCCATCGCGACGAGTGGGCCAAGGACACATGCTTCGTCTATCCCGGCCCGATCCAGTACTTCGGCCCGACGGAAGTCTGCGACCAGTGCACCGCGACCCTGAAACTCGAACAGGGAAAATAATCCCTACCCGTTGAACGCATAGAAGCCGGGTGGGCCGACCTACGTCTGGCCCACCCGCTTCGTTATTGGCAACCATAAACCCGAAACACCGTGGCCTCCCGTACGACGCAATCCCCGCGCAAGTCATCGCCCAAACGTATCCGGCGTACCAACCGACGAAGAAAGCCCAAAAGCCTGCTTCGCCGCTTGCCGTCTTGGGCGCTGTGGAGCGGCGGACTGGGCATTGCCGTCATCTACGCCGCCATTTTCTATCATTTCTTTGTCGATCCGTTTTCATTCCGCTGGCAAGCCATCTACGGCGACGCTACATATCCCGAAGGCTACTCCATCCAAGGCATTGACATCAGCCATCATCAGGGAGAAATCGACTGGGACTTGTTGCGCAATGCCAAAATCAACGGCAACCCCGTCCGTTTCATCATCATCAAAGCCACGGAAGGGCGCTCACTGCTTGACGAGAACTTCAACGACAACTTCTATCAGGCACGTGAGAACGGATTTATCCGTGGCGCTTACCACTTCTATTCACCATCGGTTCCGGCGCGCGACCAAGCCCGCTATTTTCTCAAACAAGTACACCTCGAAGACGGCGACCTGCCGCCTGTGCTCGACATCGAGAACGTGGGCGACCTCAACGCCGCGCAAATCAAACATGAAGCCCTCACGTGGCTGCGGCTGGTGGAAAAAGAAGTCGGTGTCAAACCGATTATCTACACTTATTATAAGTTCAAGCAGAAATACCTCAGCGACAAAGTCTTCGACGACTATCCTTACTGGATTGCGCACTACTATGTGCCGAAACTGACCTACAAGGGAAAATGGAAGTTCTGGCAGCACACCGACAGAGGCCGTCTGCCGGGTATCAACGGCTTTGTAGATTTCGACATCTATAACGGTTCGATGTACGACTTGAAAAAGTTGACTACCGGGGGGCAGGAGGACTACGTCGAGCCGTAATGACAGCCGGCAGACCACCGGACTCTGAAAAAACAAACAGCCGACCTGCGCGTACAAGTCGGCTAACCGGAAAAACAGTCAGTACAAGCGCCTCAACCATTCCGCCGCAAGGAATACAGGAAAACGCTCCCCGTCTCTCTGACAATTGCCAAAGAGACGGGGAGCTCTGTATTGCAGTGGCAGCGGGCCGTTCACTTCGCGATGAATAACTTGCGCACACGGTCCGGGTCGCCGTGCACCTTACCCAAACGCTCGATGTGCTGGATGAACGCCTCGGTCGTCGTAGGAAGGTCGGACTTGATTTCCTCCACATTGGGGAACAGGCTTGTGGGATAGCCGTCGCCTCCTGTCGTCATGAACTCGTCGGCCGCCACAACGCACGGCGTTTCGGGCTTTATCTCCACGCGGCGCTTCCCGGAGGGCTGCACATAACGCAACGAGCGCACGCGGAACGTATCGGCACTGTCGGCCAGGACTTCGAGGCCGTCGAACTGCATCCGACCATAACGACGATTGTTCAGACCGAACTCCACGAGGCGCATAAGTTCAGCGCCCGTCATGCGGAATGTACGTATCCGGTTAGAGAATGGAAGCACCTCGCCCACGTCCATCACCCGCACGTCACCTTTGGGCAGAGGAGCGCGTACCGTACCGTAGTGACAGACACCCACCACGACGTCCCCGTCGGCTGCCCCGGCAGCCCGACGGTAAGCTTCGGCATAGGATTCACACACGAGCGTACCTAACTCCGTGAAAGTGTGCTTGTCGGCCCGGTCGTGAGTGAGGAGCACTTCCGAAGTTGCCAAGACCCGCCCAAGCGGATAACCACCGGCAATGCGTGTTGAATTCATCAGGCTGTCGATCAGGCAGTTCCACGCCTGCGCTTCGGCGTCAGTATAGCAGCGTCCTAAGGGCACCCGTTCCAAGACCGGTTCTGTGCCGACAACACGCATCGACATTGTGTCGAGCTGCACTTTCATCACTCCGATATAGTCGCCATGCCACTCGCCTTGCACTACGGGATAGTGCCTCTGGCTTACGGTGCCGCATACCGGCTGGTGCGAATGGGCCGAAAGAATGCCGTGATATAGCGTATCGTTGATGGCTTCAAGATGCGCGGCATCACGATCGTCCCACACAGCTTTTCCGCCATCCATCCGCGTGCCGATATGCGTCAGCAGCAGGCGGACGTTCGCATTCCGCACGCTGTCGAAGCCACGTGCCGTTTTAAGCATGTCGAGCACGGCATCATAACGTCCGTCAAACACCAGTCCTCTCACGTTTGAAGCGCGCGTCTGTTCGGGAGTCGACGACGTGATGAGTCCGACAAATGCCACATTTGCAGACCGTGTCGGAGAAAGTTTCACCTCTCTCACAGCAAAAGGGCGGACGTAGCCTGGTGTGCGCCCGAGGCTGTCCGTGACGTTCGCACAGACATAAGTCAAGTCCCATCCTGCTGGCCGCATCGGTGCTCCGGCCCAACGGCGTGCGAGGAAATCTTGCCCGTTGTCGAATTCATGGTTTCCGATGGCTGAAACGGTGATTCCCATCTTATTGAACATTACAGGAAGAAGCGCGGCCTCAGTGACCGTCGAAAAATAGCTGCCGCCAAAGTTGTCACCGGCTGCCACCGTAACGTGATAAGGATAGGCCTGTTTCAACGAGTCAAGTGTATGACACAAGGCCACGACACCGGGGATGCCCTTGTCGGCATCAGCAAGGAAACTGCCGTGAAAATCGTTGACTGAAAAGACGGCCAGCGTCACGGTGTGGCTGTCGCCGTCAGAGGGAACCGCCCAAAGGGGGGTCGGCACAAACCCGACCACGACAGAAAAGACGGCCCCGGCCAAGAAACGGATTACGCGATTTGTCTGCATCATGATTTATCACAAGAAAAGCGGCGGAGGTTTGTACCGTCCGCCGCCGGGGTTCATTGTTCAAGCGTGATGACTACACGCCTGTTGTAGGAATAGGGAGTGAGTGTATCGACACCGCCGCCGGCTACTACGCGGATGTCGTCGGCCGGTACGCCCATCTTCACGAGTTCGTCGGCCACCGTCTGTGCCCGCTTCCGGCTGATGTCGAGGTTTACTTCCGGCGTTCCGCTGCGCGTATCGGAATATCCGGTCAGCACGATGCGCAGTTCGTTCGCCTTGGCGTATTCAGCCACGGCTTTGAGATTGACGAGTTCCTTACGGGATGCTATTTCCACCGAGCCGAGGTTGAAGAAAACGGACTGAGGCACGAAAGCCTCTGGCGACGGCACAAAGATAGAGTCGAGCGGAATGTCCTCCCCGCCGGAACCTAGTGCGAGCGTATCCACCGATTCGCTGGGATATCCGCCGGAACCATCCTTTTCGAGCAGAGCGGCCAGACGCATGTTCTCCTGTTGTTGCTCTTCGAGCGACATTTCGAGCGCACTGATCTGCTCGCGGTCCATGGCCAGCAAGGCTTCGAGATTGGGAGACTTTTCCCAGCCTGTTTTCTTGCCCAATGAAAAGGTCACTCCGACCGAAAATGTCAACGCCTTGTCCCAATGGCGCATACGGAACGTTTTGGGATTTGCTGCCGGACAGCCATCAAACCGCGCAGGGGCAAGCATGGCCGACACGTCAAGGTAGGCGGAAAGATGCCTGCTGATACGGAACGTGTTTTGAATGCCCACATTGTACGAAAGTGTATTGCAATTGGCCGAGAAGCTGCGGGCGAAGCCCAAACCGGTGTGCGGGATGAAATTCCAGACGCGCTCGGGATTATAACCGTAGAATAAGTTCGACAAATTGAAGAGGACGTCCTCGTGGATGTTCATGTAGCGGAACTTGCTGACGGAACCGTCGGCCGTCGGGCTCTTGCCCCACACGCCGTCGAACTGCGTGCGCAGACCGATGCCGGGAGTGAACCACTTGCCCAAGGTGAGCTCAAAGCCAAAAGCGTTGCGTTCCTTGACGAACGGATTTCCGGAAAGGGCACTGGCTTCCTGCGATGAATAGAACGCATTGTCGGTAACTCCGGCCGACACGTACCAATTGCTCCAAAAGGAACGCGTCATGACGCTATGCTTCGATCCGGGTATTTCGACGCCGAAACCATCCTCGGGCGCCGCCCACCCGTCGTCGTAAATCTCCTGCGCGACCATGCCGTGGCTAAGGCCGAAACAGCATAAGAGCGCGGCTATCATCTTTTTGGCTTTCATTCGCTATCAATGTGTTTACTGGATTGTTCCAGGCAAATTTATGTTTTTCTGATGGATTGAGCGACTAATCTGAAAGAAAATCGCATATACAGCGTACAGTACCTCGTTTCGCAGTTATAACGGCGCGAAAAAAAGCCCACTCCCCGTCTTGTCCTTGGAAGGAAACGTACTACACCGCCGACTAGAACTGCCATGATGCCCTGACTGACAGAAAAAACAGTCTGCGTACCGAGAAATTCCGTCCGGGTGATAGGATTTTCCGTCAGCCGACTTTTCGGAAGGAACACGGCGGTTGCAAGGCGATACAGCCTATGGGGGTAAACAGTGTCTTTGGGAACGCCGGTCAGGCCCATGCCACACGCGCCACCCGCAGTGGCACGGCCGCTTCGAGATGTGCCATGAAACGGGCATCACAACTGTCGACCCAACGGACAAAGTCCATGTCGCGACGGTGGTGGCGGGCTATCCTCAAGAGGTCGTCCGCCCGAAAATCATCGGCCACCACGACGCCGCCGCTCAACGCAGCGTCGTAGGCATTGCACTCTTGTTCAATATGTGCAGGCACAAGAAGCAAAGGCTTCCCGAGATACATGGCCTCACAGACAGACTCGAAACCGGCTGTTGTAGCATAGGCCGCACAACCACAGAGCGAGCGGAGAAAGGCACGGTCATCGATGGCGTGGAACGTGAGCGTCGCATCGACGCGCTCTGCTCCACCGTCGCCACCGCGGTCGCGGAAAAAGTGAAGCTCAACCTCGGGATGCTGCCTGTGCCATGCTTCCACACTCTCGCTGAATCCGGCATTGACCATGTACCCGTGAATGTAACGTCCGTCAGACGGACGGGCAGTGACAACTTCCCGACGCAGCAGGGGCGGAACGACAAAGATGTCGTGGGACTCGTCGTCCGGCATTTCGCGGAACGACAAAGCAAGTTTGCGCTCAGCTCCAAAACTGGCCATCCACGTAAAGAGTTTCAGAGAACACCACGAAAGGCGGTTCGCTCCGGGAAAGCGGAAATCGCGATGAAGGAAAAGGAGCTGATGGCCGACGCATACGTGTGATGCCGACGGTCGACAGAAGAAATAGAGCATGCCCGTGAGCAGCTCGTAGAAGTTCAACACCATATCGACACGCCCGGCACGGATGCGCTGATAGATGAAGCGCACGCTAAGCGCATAACGCGGAAGACGGACTATGTTATAGGCCACGCTGCGAAGCAGCGGCGGGCGCTGATTACGGACAGTCGGCATAAAATTGGGACTGTCGAAACAATGGACTGGCGCCCCGATTTGCTCATAGAAAAACTGCGGTATGACGCGTCCGCAACTCTTTCCAACCAACACCTCGACAACGTCATGGCCCGCAGACTTCAACATGCGCGACACCGCAATGGCCTGCATCAAATGGCCACGCCCTTCTCCTTGGACTACAAACAGCACTCTCATGGATGATGACGGTATTTTTTTTCTTCTCTGATGCAAAATTCTGCGTTTAGTGTGTCGAATGTGTAACGAACCGATAACAAAAATACGAAATAGTCTTTATTTACCCAAAACACATAGCCAAAATTGCATAAAAATTTCGGGACTCAACGACAAGAGAATGTGAATAGCGGAAAGAATGCAGAAGAACGCCTGACAGAATTGGAGAAATGCACCCGTAAGGCGGCCGGAGGTGAAAAACTGGGTCACTCGGCTTCGCCAAGGTAATAATCTCCTCCAAGCCACTCTGTCGAAGGAAGCTCTTCGGTCAAGGGGAAATAAGCAGTCACACGGCCATCGCGACACTCAATCACATGATTAGGCAAAACCCGCCCGTCGGGCAGGTGCAACCGATTGACGGCAAAACGGCGGAATGCACTCATTGGGTCATGCGTTGACGATTCGCCTGACGGGGCATCATCAGGCGACGATTGAGCATCGGGCGGCCGTGGCGCAACGTGTCGGACGATTTGGAAGGTCGGACGCTGTCTGCACGTTCATTGCCGGCTGACCGACGCATGAGCGTATCGGCCGACTGGGCCGGGGTTGATGACGGAAGAGGCTCGCGAACCCTCATACGCACCAGTGAGAAATCTGAAACAATCATAAGTTTGAATGAGGCGCTCCACGTGTCGGTCACGTAAACAAAGCCAGACACGCGCTTTATGCTGCGGTCTGCACGTGGTGCCGTAATTCGCTGTTCCCCGCTGCCGTAAATAGACTGATTGGTAATGACGACCGAGTCATTGTCAAGCGTCAGGGCCAAGACAGCCTGCGCCGAACGTTGTCCCTCGCGACAAATCCAATCAACATAGAAATGCCACATCACGCGGTCGCCGGCATGAAAAGATGTGTCGGCCGGCATGGAGAACGTAAAGACGTTGTTGCCGCCCATGGGAGTCAAGATACAACGCGGAATACCTGTCCATACATTGGCCGTGTCGCCGGTAGATGAAAGCGATGTATAACGTGAGCGCAATGTGCCGTTGCCCGAGGCTCCTACATCTTCGACAAGACGCCGATTGACACGTTCGTAAATTTTATACAAACGGTCAGAATGTCTTGTATACCAAGCCATTGTGCTGTCAAACTGCACTGCATTGATACCGTACTTGCGATAGACGGCTTCGGTGTAGAGCCGGTAACGATAGGCGGTGCTGTCGGGGGCCTGGCGAGCCATGGACTGAGCAAGGTGGTAATCGTAGAGCAGGTCTTCCATCTTATCGGGAGGCACGATGCCCTCCGGCGTGCGCGTTTCGCACGACGCCAGGAAAACAGCTGCAACGAGCAGCATCCACCATGCAGTCCGCCTCATTGTCAATCCTCCTTCTTTCCTACCAAATACTTTGGATAGAATATCAATAACGCCACTGCTGCACAACTGATGGCGGCATCGGCAAAATTGAAAATAGCGCTGAAAAAGACAAAGTGCTCACCTCCCACAACTGGAACCCACTCCGGCCAATAACTGTCTATAAGGGGAAAGTAGAACATATCGACCACATGACCTGTCAGGAAGCCGCCATACCCGTCCCCTGCGGACACAAGATGGGCGACCTCGACAGGTGTACTTTCGTCAAAGATAAGACCGTAGAAACAATTGTCGATAATGTTGCCCGACGCACCGGCAACGAGCAACGCCACGCAGACAACCAATCCCATAGGATAAAGCCCGCGAACCACCTTGACAAGCAACCACACAAATGCGCTCACCACGACAATCCGGAAAACGGACAAAAACATGGTTCCGATAAAATCCATACCGAAAGCCATGCCTTTGTTTTCCGTGAAGTAGATGTAAAACCAGTCGGCGACGTGGATGGACTCATACAAGCACATGTTCATCTTGACCCACAGCTTGATGAGCTGGTCACAGCACAGCACGCCTACGACTATGGCGATTGCCACAAGAGCACGCATTCGCGTCGTTTGCATCAGTTTTGCCAAAACGTCTGTCAGTCTTTGCGGTTCTTCATCTGTTTGGCCTCTATGCTCAGCGTGGCGTGGGGCACAGCACGTAACCGCTCTTTGGGAATGAGTTTACCCGTTACGCGGCAGATTCCATACGTTTTGTTTTCAATCCGCACCAAAGCAGCTTGCAGACCCTGGATGAATTTCTGCTGGCGGGCCGCCATTGTGGTGATTTCCTCCTTGCTCTGCGTGGCTGAGCCCTCTTCGAGAATCTTATACGTTGGTGAGGTGTCGTCCACGTCGTTGCCGTCTTGATTGCGCAGAACGTCCATCATCTGTTCATAGTCGTGTTTTGCTCTTTCGAGTTTTTCGAGGATGAGTTGCTTGAATTCAGCCAATTCCTCGTCCGAGTAACGTGTTTTTTCGGCCATGGTAGTTTTATTTTTGGTTAGTTTTTTGGATATTCACGTTCAGTTTGAAGCCATCGAAATCGAACTCCGTACCTTCAACCCTGTCAGCCAGCTCTATGCTGTCGGCCAAGACCTGTCCGGCGACGTAGTCACCATAAGCGGACAAGGCTGCTGCTATTTCAGGATTGCTCTGGATTTTCACACGAATGCGGTCTGTGATTTCAAAGCCGCTTTCCTTGCGATAAGCTTGTACGCGCTTCACGATTTCCCGGGCCATGCCTTCATTCCGCAGTTCGTCAGTAAGCGTCACGTCCAAAGCCACAGTGAGGTTTCCCTCATTCGCCACGACCCATCCGGGGATGTCTTCGCTCACGATATCGACGTCGGCGCGCTCGACCGTGACAGTAGTACCTTCAACGCAAAGGCCTATGCGTCCTTCCGCTTCCAGACGGGCAATATCCTCTTGTGACAAAGCGGCGACAGCGCCGGCTACGCCTTTCATGAGTTTTCCGAATTTCTTGCCCATGACGCGGAAGTTGCACTTGACGGTCTTTTCAAGCATACTGCCGTCCACGAACTTTAACGTTTTGACGTTCACTTCGTCAAGTATGAGCTGTTGCACAGCTTCTATACGAGCTTTCTGCGTTGCGTCGATGGCCGGAATGGAGAGGCACTGCAAGGGCTGGCGGACAATGATGTGTTCTTTTTTGCGGAGCGAAAGCACCATTGACGTCACTTCCTGCGCCAACTCCATACGCTTTTCGAGTTCGCTGTCGACGAGAGTTTCGTCAGCCTCAGGGAATTTGGCAAGATGAACGCTCACCGCACTGCTTTCGGCGCCGGTCAGATCGCGATAGAGGCGGTCTGCGTAGAACGGGGCGATAGGAGCCATGAGTTTGGAAACAGTGAGCAGGCTGTCATATAAAGCTTGGTATGCGCTCAACTTATCGTTATCCATCGATTTCGCCCAGAAACGTTTTCGGCTCAGGCGTACGAACCAGTTCGACAGGTTATCAATGACGAACTTCTCTATCAAGCGGCCTGCGCGGGTCGGCTCGTAGTCTTCGTAGCAGGCGGTCACGTCTTTCACAAGCGTATTCAATTCCGACACAATCCAACGATCAATTTCCGGACGCTCCGCAAATGGCACATCAGGTTGCGTCCCGTCGAAACCGTCGACATTGGCATACATTGCAAGGAAGGAGTAGGTCTGATAAAGTTTACCGAAGAACGTGCGCGCCACTTCCTGTACACCGGCCTCGTCAAACTTCAGATTGTCCCAAGGAGCTGAATTGGTGATCATATACCAACGCAGGGGGTCGCTGCCATACTTCTCAATTGCACCGAAGGGGTCGACAGCATTACCGAGGCGCTTACTCATCTTATTACCGTTCTTGTCGAGCACAAGCCCGTTGCTGATGACAGCCTTGAAAGATACGCTGTCAAAAACCATCGTTGCGATAGCGTGCAGCGTAAAGAACCAGCCGCGCGTCTGGTCGACACCTTCGGCGATGAAGTCGGCGGGATAGACTGTGCGGTTATCGAGTTCGTCCTTATGCTCGAACGGATAGTGGATCTGAGCATAGGGCATGGAACCGGAGTCGAACCACACGTCGATCAGGTCGGTCTCGCGCTTCATCGGCTTTCCCGCTGGCGAAACAAGGATAACGTCGTCAACATAAGGACGGTGCAAGTCTATTTTATGATAGTTGCTGTCGCTGTAATCGCCGGGCACGAAACCCTTGTCTTTCAACGGATTTGACTTCATCAGGCCTGCGGCCACGCTTTTCTCAATTTCGTCATAGAGTTCTTGGATACTGCCGACACAGATCTCTTCGCCGTCCTCGCTGCGCCAAATGGGCAGCGGCGTGCCCCAATAGCGGCTCCGGCTCAGGTTCCAGTCGTTCAGGTTTTCGAGCCACTTGCCGAAACGTCCAGTACCCGTCGACTCAGGTTTCCAGCGAATAGTCTTATTCAGTTCAATCATGCGCTCCTTGCAAGCCGTGCTCTTGATGAACCAGCTGTCGAGCGGATAATAAAGCACGGGCTTGTCCGTACGCCAGCAATGCGGATAACTGTGCACATGCTTGGCTATCTTGAATGCAAGACCACGACTCTTCAAATCCATACAAAGAGCGACATCAAGTGTCTCGTCCTTATCGGTCAGCGTGGGGTCGTATGCGTTCTTCACGAAACGGCCGGCGTATTCCTTATAGGCGTCAACGTTGACATAATCACGAACGAACACCGGATCGAGGTCCTCAATGCGGAAGAAACGGCCTTTAAGGTCAACCATCGGGCAGCGTTTCCCTTTCGCATCGATCACCTGCAAGGGCGGAATGCCGGCTTGCTTGGCCACGAAAGCGTCATCCGCACCGAACGTCGGGGCGATGTGTACGATGCCCGTACCGTCTTCGGTACTGACATAATCACCGAGGATGACGCGGAACGCTCCTTCACCCGGATTAACATAGGGCATCAGCTGCTCGTAATGCATGCCTTCAAGCTCAGTTCCCTTCCATTCACCTACCACACGGTAAGGAACGACCTTATCCCCCGGCTTATAGGTGTCGAGGGGCGCTTCGAGGCCTTTGACATCAAAGTATGACGGAACGAGAGCCTTGGCCATTACGACACTAATGGCATCACCCGTATATATATTATAGGTACGGATGCACACATAGTCAAACTTTGGACCAACACAGAGAGCCGTGTTTGAAGGCAGGGTCCAAGGAGTCGTGGTCCACGCCAGGAAGTACGGCGTTCCCCAGCCCGTCATTTCGGGTTTTGGATCGGTGATCCGGAATTGCGCAGTCACCGTCGTATCCTTCACGTCGCGGTAGCAGCCGGGTTGGTTTAGTTCGTGCGAACTCAGTCCAGTGCCTGCCGCGGGCGAATAGGGTTGAATGGTATAGCCCTTATATAACAGGCCCTTTTCATAAAGTTGCTTCAAAAGCCACCAAAGCGTCTCGATGTACGCGTTCTCGTAGGTCACGTACGGATGCTCCATGTCCACCCAATAGCCCATGCGATGGCTGAGGTCCGTCCATTCCTGGGTGAACTTCATGACGTTCTTGCGGCACTTTTCGTTGTAGTCTTCGATCGAAATAGACTTACCGATGTCCTCCTTGGTAATACCCAGTTCTTTCTCAACTCCCAGTTCAACAGGCAGTCCGTGCGTATCCCATCCGGCTTTCCGCTTGACTTGGAATCCTTGCATTGTCTTGTAACGGCAAAATACGTCCTTGATCGTACGAGCCATGACGTGATGAATGCCCGGGTGGCCGTTGGCTGAAGGGGGGCCTTCGAAGAATACGAACGAGGGGCATCCCTCGCGCTCAGACATACTCTTATGGAACAGGTCGGCAGCATCCCATTCTTCAAGCACCTCCTTGTTGATTTCAGGAAGGCTGAACGTGCTGCGCTCGGTAAATCTCTTTGCCATATCTTATGCTTCTGTGCTACTTTTCGATAATTGCCGCAAAATTAATAAAAACGGCAGAATGAAGCGTGGTAATTACAGTTTTTTGTGCCCAGCCTTATGACTGTGCGTATTACACTTCGCGGAATTTGAAATCCCTGTCGCGATGTTTGACGAACCATGGATGTGTAATCCAGACGTAGAGCGCCAGTGCCGAACCGACAAGCGCCAAGACGCCCCAGCATGACGGCACACCTCCGCAGGCTGCCGCATAGCCGAAGGCAAGTCCCGTTTCGCCTGTCAGCATATAAGTGTGTTGCGCTGTTGCCCGCTGGCAGTGGCCTGGCAGTTTCAAGAAATAGAGCAGGAAACGCGACATCACCTGGCCTATCCCCGCGCCGAGCAGGAGCAAGGAGAGAATCGTCGCAGCTGTCGCGCCATGAGCATAAAGAAGCGTTCCTGCCGCCATCATGAGCAAGCCGCTGCCGATCTGCGCCCGCTCGTCGGCACCAGCCAGCGCCACACGCTCGCACCATACGCCAAGCAGGCAACCTATGGCCATACAGCCATATTCCGATGGCTGAGTGACAGTCCCGAAAAACAGGCCGGCCGCCGCAGCCGCCGGAAGCAGATTCAGGACTAACGGGAGAGCCCGTGGAAGCCAAAAACGGTCGCACGAACATCGCCTCCGGCGTAAGGGAGCCCTGAACGGCACGTGCACCGGAGCCACCACCAGCATGGCACAGGCTGCCGGAACGAGGGAAAAGACAAACGCCAAATTCGCTCCCACTGCACCAGGAAGCCATGCACCGACGCCCAGTCCGCACGGCAAAGCTATCCGCCGAAACCACGAAAGCAACGTGTCGGTGCGCGTACGGCGCGTCGAGGGCGACAGGTCGTTCACCAGTGTGCCCAAAGCCAGCAGGGCGACAGCTGCCGCCCCACCCTGCACCACTCGCAAGGCGAGGATTTCAGCGACAGTGCCGGCCAGTCCGGACGCAAGAGCCGAGGCGACCAGCACGGCGACCGCCCCGTAGAACAGCCGTTTGCGATAGAAGCACTCTATCAGGTAGGCGTTCAGCGGGCCGGGAAGCCACACCCCCAAGGCAAAAGCCAATACGTTCGCTCCAACGAGGAGGCCGCCGTGGCCGGCATGGCGCATCTGCCACGTGGTCAGGGCCACGAGAGCAGCCAGCGAAAAGCCGACGAGAGCGCCGGCCACGCACACGGCCAATGCCCCCGAATGCCCTTGGCGCCCTGCCGGGGATGCGTCAATAGTGTTCGTTTTCATTGGGGAAACTTCCGTCTTTCACGTCGCCCACATAACGGCCGACGGCATCCGTCATGATTTCGTAAAGATTGGCGTAACGACGGAGGAATTTGGGCTTGAAATCCACGTTCATCCCGAGCATGTCGGCCACGACGAGCACCTGTCCGTCGACCGCCGCCCCCGCGCCGATACCGATGACTGGAATGTCGATTTCACGGGTCACGCGGGCGGCTAACGCGGCGGGAATCTTTTCGAGCACCAGTCCGAAACATCCGGCATCAGCCAATGCGTGTGCATCCGCAATGAGTTTGGCGGCCTCGGCCTCTTCCTTGGCCCGCACGGCGTATGTGCCGAATTTATTGATGCTTTGAGGCGTCAGTCCGAGATGGCCCATGACGGGGATGCCGGCGTCAATGATGGCCCTCACGGTGTCAATGATTTCCACACCACCCTCAAGCTTGAGCGCGTCGCAGCCTGTCTGCTGCATGATACGTATGGCATTGCGCACGCCTTCGACGGCGTTTACCTGATAAGTGCCAAAAGGCATGTCGCAGACGACAAGCGCGCGCTTGACCCCCCGGACAACCGACTGGGCGTGGTATATCATCTGGTCCAGCGTTATGGGGAGCGTAGTTTGGTAGCCGGCCATCACGTTGGCCGCCGAATCGCCCACGAGAATCACGTCGACGCCTGCGCCGTCCACAATCTTGGCCGTGGTGTAATCGTACGACGTGAGCATCGCTATTCTGCGACCTTGTTCTTTCATCTCTTTCAGACGGAGGGTTGTCACCTTCCGCGTGTCTTCAACTAAATATCCTGACATCTTTGTATTCTTTTTGAAAGGCGGGCAGCAGTCCGCCCTTCCACAAAACGGGTGCAAAGTTAGCGCTTTTCCCACAACCGTGCAAGGTGGTCATGCCCCTCACACGGCGAGCAGGGCTTCGACGTCAGCCAGCGTCAGGGCTGACAGTTCCGGTACGACACGACGGCAATGGGGAGCTATCGTCGCGTCGGGCAGCGTTGTCGAAAGACCCACGACCGCCATCCCGGCCGCTTCGCCCGAACGGACACCATTCAAAGAGTCCTCGAACACTACACAGCGTTCCGGTACCACGCCGAAATAGCGCGCCGCCACAAGATAAGGGTCAGGAGCTGGTTTCGACCGTGGAGTGTCTTCGGCCGTGAAAATGCGGTCGAAATGCGACTTAAAACCGGGATTGGCGGCGTAGAAGCGGGACATTTTTCCTCTTGCTGAACTGGTGACCACTGCTACATGCCACCCACTATCCCGCAGGGCGTCCACCAGAGCCATCGCTCCGGGCATCAAGTCGTAGCTCATCTTCTCCTCAAAGCGCGCTATGGCAGCTCTGATAGCTTCCTGTTTGGAATAATCGTCCGGGAAATACACTTCAAAGATGCGCCGGTCTGTCTCTCCCTTCACCCGATTGGCAAAATCAGGCACGTCGGGCACGAGAGATTTCCCGAGGCTTTCCCAAAACTCCGTGTACTGTGATTCCGTGTCGACCAAGACGCCGTCAAGGTCAAAAAGGGCTGCTCTGCCTTGCTCCAAATGCGTTTCCAAATGTTCTTTGCTCATATCGTTGTCCGGTTTAGGCCAGCATGAAAAGGTTCCGCCTCACTGACCGGCTGCAAAGATACTGAAAGACGAGAGGCAAGGCAAGGAAAAACACGCTTTTCAGGCTAACAGGGAAAATCATAAGGCTACGCCACTGGCTTTACGCCCGTTTGCACTATCTTTGCACGGGATCGGCCGCAGCAGCAGCCCTGACGACGAAAACAGACGCACTGACCGTCCGGACGGGGACACCGACCGTCGCGACCGTCACACCGACAGAAAACACCACCATCCTGACACATGAACGGAAACCTCACTGTCTATAAAGCCTCGGCCGGATCGGGCAAAACGTTCACCCTGGCTACGAGGTGCATCGCCCTGCTTCTGGCGGCTCCGGCGTCGAGCTACCGCCACATTCTGGCCGTCACGTTCACCAACAAGGCCACCGCCGAAATGAAGGAACGCATCCTCGGCCAACTCTTCGGGCTCAGCCGCGGCCTGCCGTCGTCGGCCGACTACCTCGACACCATCCGCCCCGCCCTGCCCGGCCTTGGCGACGAGGAAATCCGGCGCCGCGCGGCCGACGTGCTGCGCCGCATCGTGCACGACTACGACCGTTTCCGCGTGACGACAATCGACTCGTTCTTTCAAGGCGTCGTGACGAACATGGCGCACGAGCTGGGACTCTCGGCCAACTTCCGCGTCGACATCAACGACACCGACGTCATCGACCAAGCCGTCGACCGACTCATGGCCGGCTTGCAGCCCAACACGGCCGTGCTCCGCTGGGTCATCAGCTACATCCATGAACGCATCGACGACAACCGCCGGTGGGACATCACCCGCGAGGTAAAACGCCTGGCCCGCAACCTGCTCCGCGAACGCTACCTAATGCTCGAAAACCGGTTGCGCGACGCGCTCAGTGACGAAGAGCGTCTCAACGGCTTCCGCCAGAGGCTTCGTGAGCAGGACGAGGCAGCCGCAGACCACATGGAGAGTGCCGCACGCTACCTTGAAGAGGTTATGGAGGAGCACGGACTGGGATTCGAAGCATTCTCGCGCGGATCGGCCTTGGCCACATACCTGCACAAACTGGTCGACAGGCTGCCCGACGCTCCGTCGGCCACGGTCGAAGCATACCTTTCGAACCCTGAGAAATGGCTCCGCAAGGCCGATCAAAAGCGCCCCGAGCTCGTGGCTGTCTGCGAGGAACTCCGAAGTATTCTTGAAACGGTCGAAAACTTCCGTCAGGAATATGCCCAGGCCCACAGCAACTACGTTCTCACTACGGCCAACCTCGGTCCGCTCCGCCTGCTGGGCGAAATCGGCCGCGAACTCACACGCATCAACGAAGAGGCCAACCGTTTCATGCTGGCCAAGGTGCCCATCCTGCTGAACCGGCTCATCGGCAGCGACGACGCCCCGTTTGTCTTTGAGAAAGCCGGTACAACCTTCCTGCACGTGATGATAGACGAGTTCCAAGACACGTCAACCCTTCAATGGCTCAACTTCAAGACCCTGCTGCTCGAAAACATGGCCGCAGGAAACAGTTGCCTCCTCGTAGGCGACGTGAAGCAAAGCATCTACCGTTTCCGCGGCGGTGACTGGGGCATCCTCGATGGAATCCGGAAAGAGTTTCCGCATCACCCTGTCGACGTGCAGGAACTCACCACGAACTACCGTAGCCAGCAGCGGGTCATCGACTTCAACAACCGTTTTTTCGCCCGCGCCGCCGCAATACTTGACGAACTCTCGCCGACGGAAGGAGACGACCGCATCGCCCGCCTCTACGCCGACGTAGCGCAACAGTGCGCCGCAGACGGCGACGGGGGATATGTCCGCGTGCACTTCACCGACCGTCGCGCTGCGGGAGACGACAACCGTTCGGCCGATGACCTGCGCATGGACGACTTAGAAACACAGGTGCGCTTGCTTCATGCAGCAGGCCTACCCTATTCTGCCATGGCTGTCCTTGTCCGATGGAACAAGGAAGCGGCCGCCCTCATCGACCGCTTCGCGACGGACTGCCCCGACGTGCCACTCGTGTCGGACGAGGCTTTCTTGCTGGCAGCCTCTGAGGCCGTACAGCTACTCATCCATGCCATGCGCTACCTTGCAGACCCGACAGACACCATAGCGCTGGCTTTCGTGGCCCGCCACGGCAACGCCGTCGCGGCAGACTGGGCCGCCTGTGAGGGCGACCGCCCGACAGCACTCGCACACACGGAGTTCATCTCACGGCGCGAAGCATTGCTGACCCTGCCGCTCTACGAACTGCAAGAAGAACTCATCCGCCTCTTCGGACTCGACCAACGTCCGGGACAGGCCGCGTACCTCATGGCATACCTCGACCAAGTCCTCGCGTTCCTCGACGACAACCCATCAGACGTACGCCTCTTCCTTGAACACTGGAACGACGTACTCTCAGGAGTTTCTATCCCAGCGGCAGAAGTAGAAGGACTACGGGTCCTGACCATCCATAAGTCGAAAGGATTACAGTTCCACACCGTACTGCTCCCCTTCTGCGACTGGCCCATCGAACGCGACCGGCCCGACGACCTGCTCTGGTGCGAACCGGAAGAAGCGCCATACAACGAACTTCCTCTCGTACCCGTCCCCACAAGGTCGATGGCGCGTGACAGTATATATGCCGCCGACTACGAGCACGAACACTTCCAACGCCGCATTGAGAACCTCAACCTGCTCTACGTGGCCTTTACCCGAGCCGAGAAGAACCTTCTTGTCTGGACCAAGGGATACGCCAGCCCAAAGGGCACATCAACCATCTGCGACCTGATCAAGAAAACGCTCGGCGATGAGCTTGACGACACCTTTGAAAGCGGCTCTCCCGTCACCACCGTCGTCGGACACAGACACACAGACGACGGAAACCGTCTCACTGCGCGACCGGAGCCCCTTGGCATCAGTTTCCATACTTATCCGAGCCGCGTGTCCTTCCGCCAGTCCAATCGCTCACAAGAGTTCATCGCGCAGGCAGGCGACCCGGACCGCCGCCAGGGAGAATACATCGACCAAGGCATACTGCTCCATAAAATTTTCTCGGCGCTCGATACAGTTGCGGACGTCGACCGTGTGCTCGATTCCTTTGAGGCTGAAGGCCTGTTGGGTGAGCAGATCAAGAAAGACAGCCTCAGACGCCTCATCTGCCGCCGTCTTTCGTCGCCACAGACCGCCCAGTGGTTCGACGGGTCGTGGCAGCTCTTCCGCGAAGTGGCCATCCTCTCGCGCGACACCGAGGGCCGCCTACTTGTCCGACGGCCCGACCGCGTAATGGTCCGGAACGACGAAACCGTCGTCGTCGACTTCAAATTCGGGAAGCAGCGCGAAGAACACAATACCCAAGTGCGTGAATACCTCGGCCTGCTCTCCGACATGGGCCGCCCGTCGCCGCGCGGTTTCCTTTGGTACGTTTTTACGAACACAGTTGTTGAAGTTAATTCCTGACCGACCATGACACCATTCCTGACGCTGGTGGCACGCGACCTGCTGCACCGCTTCGGCCGCGACCTGAGCCGAGTGACCGTCGTCTTTCCGAACAAGCGCGCCAGCCTCTTCCTGAACGACTACCTTGCTGCCGAGAGCAACCAGCCCGTCTGGGCGCCGGCCTACCGCACCATCAGCGAACTCTTCCGCTCGCTCTCGCCGCTGCGCGTGGCCGATCCGATCGAGGCCGTCTGCCGCCTGCACCGCACCTACTGCGAGGCCACCGGAAGCGACGACACGCTCGATTTCTTCTACGGATGGGGCGAACGCCTGCTGGCCGACTTTGACGACGTAGACAAGAACATGGCCGACACGGAACGCCTCTTCCGTAACCTGCGGGACATCAAGGCCCTCGACGCGGCCGACCTGCTCAGTGAGGAACAGGAACACGTTCTGCAAGACTTCTTCCACGACTTCTCACTGGCCAAGAACTCCGAAGTGAAACAGAAGTTCCTCAGCCTGTGGGAGGCACTGCTTCCGATCTACAAGCAATTCAACGCCTCTCTTGCCGCCGACGGACTGGCCTATGAGGGTGCCGTCTACCGCCGTGTGGCCGAAGCGCTCCAAGAAGGAGGCGTTGCCTTTCCGCCGGACACCGACCTGTATGCTTTCGTCGGATTCAATGTGCTCGACAAGGTGGAAACCGCTCTTTTCGACTACCTTTCGCAACGCGGGAAAGCCCTCTTCTATTGGGATTACGACGTGGCATATACCGGGGATGACGACCATTTCGAAGCGGGCACCTTCCTGCGTCGCAATCTTGCCCGCTTCCCGTCCGCACTGCCCGAGACATGTTTCGACAATCTGCGGGGGGAAAAAGACATTACTATCATGTCCGCCCCGACCGAAAATGCACAAGCCCGGGCGGTTGCACCGTGGCTGCAAACACACCTGACCGCCGACGAGAAGCGTACGGCCGTCGTCATGTGTAACGAACAGCTCTTGCAGCCCATATTGCATGCCCTTCCGCCAGAAGTGCGGGAAATCAACGTGACAAAAGGATTCCCGCTCACCCATACGCCTGCGTTTTCGCTCGTCGAACAATACATAAAGGAACAGGCTGACCAAGAGACGTTCGGCACCTGCTCTTTTCTTGACAACCTATCCGGACACATCCGCCAGACAGCCCTTGAACAGCGCAACCGCGACGAAGCGACCGACACCAGGGGACACATCCTCGCCCAGTTGTATGCCGAATCCTATTTCCGGGCCTACACTGTTGTGGGGCGTTTCCGTCTCCTGGCCGAGAGCGGCTGGCTCGACGTGGGGCGCACGACGCTATGCCGCTTGCTGCGGCAGGTGATGCGCCAAGACAGCATCCCCTTTCACGGGGAACCGGCCGCGGGCCTGCAAGTGATGGGAGTGCTCGAAACACGCTGCCTCGATTTTGAAAACGTGCTGATACTCTCGGTGAACGAAGGCAATCTGCCCGCAGCCGCTAACGACAATTCTTTCATACCCTACGCACTGCGGCGTGCTTTCGGTCTCACGACCTCGGAACACCGCACGGCTGTCTACGCTTACTACTTCTACCGCCTTGTCCAGCGTGCCCGTCATGTGACGATGGTATACAACTGCACAGCCGACGGCCTTGCAAAGGGCGAAATGTCGCGTTTCATGACCCAGATGCTCGTCGAGACGGATTTACCCGTACGCCGCATGGCCCTGTCAGCAGAACGGCAAACCACATCCACGCCACCGCCCGTCATCCCGAAACCGACCGATCTGCCCGACCGCTTCAAGCAGCTCTCTCCCTCAGCGATCAACACCTACATGCGCTGCCCGCTGCAATTCTATTTCCGCCACGTAGCACGCCTCAACGAACCGCAACCCGCACCCGACGTCATCGAGCCAAACACGTTCGGCTCGCTCTTCCACAAGGCTGCCGAACTGGCCTATCGCGAACTGACGTCGGCCTCGCCAGCCGTCACCCGCGAACAGCTCGACCGCCTGACCGAAGCCGGTGGACGGCTCCTAGTCAGACATATCAGACAGGCTTACGCAGACGAAGGGCTAGTGGAGAATCCGGTCATTACGGAAGTGGTGCGCATGTACCTCATGCAACTTTTGGAAAACGACAAGCGGCTGACGCCTTTCGATATTGTCGGCATGGAAAAAGAAAGCTATACGGATATAACCGTACCCACACCGCTGGGCGAACGGACGTATCGTGCCGGCGGCATCATCGACCGCCTCGACGTAGTGCAACTGAACGGAGTCACGACGTTGCGCATCGTGGACTACAAGACAGGAGGAAAGCCCGAAGCAGCCACCGACGTGACCCAACTGGTGACACCATCCAAAGACCATCCGCACTATGTATTCCAGACTTTCGTCTATGCGCTGACCGTCTGCGGAACGACAAAACGGCCGATAGCTCCGGCGCTCTTCTTCGTACACCAATCGGCCGGCGAAGACTACAATCCTTACATCCCGTTCGGGCCCGAAGGCACACCGCTGGCTGACTTCACCCCACTTGCCACCGAGTTCCGCTCGGCACTCACAGGCTTGCTGACCGAAATCATGGACACCGGCCGGCCATTCACGGCCACGCCTTTCGCCGAACATTGCGCGAACTGCCCCTTCGCCACGCTATGCAGATTCTGAAAAAACATAAGATGAACTACGAAATCACCGACGAACTACGCCGCTGCTGTCCGGACTACGTGGCCGCCATTGTCGAAGCCGACGTGGTGAACAGCGCGACGCCGGAAGCCCTTTGGCTCGAAATTGAAAAAGAAACGGCAACATTGCGCCAAAGTCTGACCCCCGACACACTGAAAACACTTGGTCCCGTGTCCGCTACGCGCGACGCCTACCGGCGCTGCGGCAAGGATCCGAGCCGCTACCGCCCGTCGGGCGAACAGCTGGTGCGCCGCATCCTGCAAGGCAAGGAACTCTACCGTATTGACACGCTTGTCGACCTCATCAACCTGGCCTCTCTCGCGTCAGGCTACTCCATCGGTGGTTTCGACGCCGACACCTTTACAGGCGACACGCTGCGTCTCGGAATAGGCCGAGAGGGCGAGCCCTATGACGGCATCGGACGCGGCGGGCTAAACATCGCCGGGATGCCCGTCTGGCGCGACGACACTGGCGGAGTGGGAACTCCGACGAGCGACAACGAACGCACCAAACTCACGCTCCACACCCGCCGTCTCACCGCCATCGTCAACGGTTACGACGGTTCGGCCGACGGTATCCAAGCCACAGCCGAACGCATCAGGGAGCTGCTCCGTCGCTACGCCCAGTCCGACGGAGGGACGCTACGCCTTGTCCGCTGACAGACGCGAACCGCCCTCACCGATGTCCATGACAACGGCGAGGGCGGTGCATTCATCACTCACTAAGCTATGGTGGCGAGCCACAGGCGTCAACACAAATGGCAGCGGAAAATGAACAAGCTCCGCTTCTGCGCGGACGGCTGACAGAAAATCCTGTCGCACTGACAGATTACACGGTCAGGCCAACTCGTTTTTCAGGTCGGCGAGCCAAGCACTGATGCGAGCCTGCGTCTTGGCGCCCTCGTTCACTTCATCGAGTGCCAGCCCGACAAAAACGCCGTCGCGGACGGCATCCGAGTCCTCAAAGCTATAATCATCCACAGGGACAGTGCCTGCCACATGCGCACCTGCTGCGCGGGCGGCATCATAAAGAGTCCCCAGAGCGCCGCAAAACGTATCGGGGTACGACTCACTGTCGCCGCAGCCGAAGAGAGCGACCGTCTTGCCACGGAGGTCGCAACCACGGAGCACATCAATCCCCCAATACCAGTCATCCTGCAAGTCGCCGGCACCCCATGTCGAGCTTCCGAACAGAATGACGTCGTAGGCAGCCAACGCGCCCGCCGTCATCTTCGACACATCACGCACATCGGCCGCGCCCACGCCGCACTGGCGGGCAATCTCTTGTGCGACCGCTTCCGTAGCACCGGTTGTAGAACCATAAAAAATACCAATCGTTTTCATCATCAGTCTGATTAAAATTTTTAGCAAGTGCAAAGATAGGCCTTCGACACGCGCAGAAGCAATACCCAAAACCGATGATTTCACGCTCCCTCGATGCGGTGAGACGCCTGCTCCCGGAAGCTCCTCCGAAGCGCCAGCCTCATGGAGGACCACCGTGGTACGGAGTCCGTAATGGCCGGGGTCGGCTATTATCCGTATTCATGCGATTCGAAAACAAGACATAGCCCAGACTAGGCAAAAAAGCGGACTTTTTCTTGCTGCGCCGCTCACCTTTGCGTATTTTTGCCTAACGAATCAAAGGTACAAGCAAGGTCAGAGAAATCCGGACGACACCGAAAAACGACTTCCGCGACTGACAAACAACGGACACCCCCATCCATAAAGAGTTTTACCATCTCTTATTATTTCCCCTGCATAAAACGATCAGACGATGTAGGGCAAAAAATGTACTCACAAATAATTCTACGATTATGGAAAACAGCAAAGGATCAGACACAAAAAAAACGCAGGTGTTCAACGTGATTATCCTCGACCGCAGCGGTTCGATGGGATGCATACGTCGCGCCGCCGTGGACGGATTCAATGAGACCCTGTCCGGTATCAAAAAAGCGCAAGAGAACTTCGCCGACACGCAGGACCACTACGTGACGCTCGTGACATTTTGCAGTTGCGAAATGCGACAGGTGTTCGATAAAGTCCCGGCAGCCGAAGCCCACCCGCTGACTATGGACGACTACGAGCCATGCTGCGGCACGCCACTCTACGACGCGATGGGCTTCACACTCACCGCCATGCAGCGCCACGTAAAGGACATGACAGACGCTGTGGTGGTCGTAACGGTTATCACCGACGGCTATGAAAACGCCTCGCAGGAATACAGCGGGACCGCCATCAAGGAACTGGTGGAACGCCTGCGCGGCAAAGGATGGACCTTCACGTACATGGGGGCGAACCAGGACGCTGCCAGCGTAGCCACAGCGATGTCTATCCGCAACTCGCGCAATTTCGAAAATAACGAGAAAAGCACAAGATTCTGCATGGAAAAGGACATCAACACGCGGATGAACTTCTTCTCACGACTGTCGGATTTCAAAAAAGAAGAATCCGAGAGCTTGGCAGCCCCGATGTCCGCGGAAAAACGTCGCGTCCTTTACACGGCCATGGCGGACGAGGCTTTCGATGAGGAAGAAAGGAAATAAACATCCTTCCCAAACCGAAAACGCCCCCGACGGCAACATCGGCGGCTTCGCCCGGCTTTCCGCACTAAAACACCAGATGCCGACAAACAGGCGGGGGCTGCTTCCTACACCGGAAGCAGCCCCCGTACTTATCATTCAAAGCGTCAGCATACTTTCTCCAGACGCTTCATGATCGAGAAGATAAACAGTGCCGAGACGAGGCAGAGCACGACAAGCACACCCCATACCACGACGAGGGGCACATTACCCCAAAGCAGCGCGGGGATGGAAACGAGCAGGTTGCCCACGGCCGTGGCAACGAACCATCCGCCCATCATCATGCCTTTCATCTTAGGCGGTGCCACCTTAGAGACGAACGAGATGCCCATCGGCGAAAGCAGCAGTTCGGCAAAGGTCAGGACAAGATACGTCGACACGAGCCAGTTGGGCGAGACGGTCTCACCGGCCGTCAATCCGACAGACCCAAGTGTCATGATGATGAAACCGCAGGCTGCCACAAGCATGCCGAGGCCGATCTTGCGCGGCGCCGAGGGCTCCTTGCCGCGCTTGGCAAGAGCGGCAAAGATGGCCATCGAAACAGGCGTCAGGCCCACCACGAAGCACGGGTTGAACTGCTGGAAGATGGGGGCGTCGAGCGGCGTGGAGGCCGGCAGGGTCGTGTACTTATAACCGAGGAATGCCAACGCAGCTAAAATTACGACAGCCGAAACGAGCTTACCCTTTCCCGTCTTTGATTGGAAAAGGCCAAAGAGAGCATAAACAATGAGGATGACGGCGACGAGGTTCCACACATCGAACATCATGCTGCCCAAGCCCGTAGCCACGGTGTCGGTGTACTCCTTGGCGAAGAACGTCAGCGTCGAACCGTTCTGATGGAACGCCATCCAGAAAAAGATGACCACGGCAAAGACGAGGCAGAGCGCCACGACGCGGTCCTTCGTCTCGCGGGGCGAAAGTTCGGGAGTGTGGGCGGCCGCACTGGCTGCCTCAGTCTTCGAGTTGTAATCGGCGTGCTTGAACGTACTGCGGAAGGCGTAATAAATGATAATACTCAAGATGAGTGAGAGGCAGGCCACACCAAACGCATAATGGTAAGCATCGGCGCGCGATACGCCTAAGTTCGACTCGACGTAGCGCATGATTTCTACTGCGGCCGAAGGAGCAAAGAGGGCGCCGATGTTGATGGCCATGTAGAAGATGGAGAAGGCCGAATCGCGCTTCGACTCGAGCTTGGGGTCGTCGTAGAGATTACCCACCATTACTTGCAGGTTGCCTTTGAACAAGCTCGTGCCTACGCACACCATGAGCAGCGCCAGCGCCATGATGCCCACGGCCACGATGCCGCTACCAGCCGGGATGGAGAGCAGCAGGTAGCCGAGGAACATAACGATAATGCCCGTCGTCACACATTTTCCAAAACCGATCTTATCGGCCACGATGCCGCCCACAAGGGGCAGGAAATAAACCAGTGCGAGAAACACTGCATACCAGACGCCCGCCACGCCCTGCGACCAACCGAAGTTGTCCATCAGGAAGAGGGTGAAGACGGCCAGCATGGTGTAATAGCCGAAACGCTCGCCCGTGTTGGCCAGCGCCAAGGCATACAAACCTTTTGGTTGTCCTTCAAACATAAATCAAACTATTTAAGATTATAATTAATGTGTCTCTTTTTATGGCCTCGCCAACGGCCTTGTCGCGCCGGCCGTCCGGCCGCCCGCAACGGGTCTTGGACACCATCAGCCCTGAGGTGGCAAGGTCCATCGGTACAGCCGAAGCAAAATTAAGGAAAATACTTAATAGCGCCAAACAAAAGAAAAAGTTTTCCACTGCGGCGGTGTCAGGATGTCACGCCGGTGCGCGCCGTCCCCTCCCCGACCGCCGCGCACCACGCCGTTTCCGGCGGCCAAGACAGGCCACCGAACACCCCTGTCGGCGCACGGGGAAAGGCCGCCCGGAGTGACCGTTTTTCCGGTCGGGACGACAGTTTTTCTTAGTAGCCGACTAGTTTTTACGGGTAGCCGACTAGAAATTCCTAGTAGCCGACTAGTTTTTCTGGCTGGGCGGCGGGATTTCCTGTCGTCGCAGCAGCCAATTGGTCCTACCCTCACCCCACGGACGGGCAAAACCGGAGAAATCTCTCTCGCGCTTGTGCTTTGTTTTGGCACACCGCTGCGCTACCTTTGCAGCACAACTCAAAACCCAAACGCTATGGTCAAAGATTTGTTCAACAAGTACATCTGGCTGGTCGACACGATCTACCGCTCGAGGAGCATCACCTTCGAAGAAATCAACGAACGCTGGCAACGCTCGAGCCTGAGCGAGGGCGAGCCTCTGCCCCGCCGCACCTTCCACAACTGGCGCACCGCCATCGAGCAGGTGTTCGACATCAACATCGGCTGCCGCCGCAAAGATGGTTACCGCTATTACATTGAACATGCCGACGACATGGAGCGCGGTGGCGTCCGCAACTGGTTGCTCAACACCTTTGCGGTGAACAACCTCATCAACGAGAGCCACCACCTGAAACAGCGCATCCTCTTCGAGCAAATCCCCTCGGGACGGAAACACCTGACGCCCATCATCGAAGCCATGCGCGACAGTCTGGAACTGCGCATCAACTACCAAGGCTTCTGGGCCGACGAGCCGTCGGCCTACACCCTGCGGCCTTACTGCGTCAAAGTGTTCCGCCAACGGTGGTACGTGCTGGGCTATTGCCTCGAACGCGACGCCCTTCGCATCTTTGCGCTCGACCGCATCCACGGCCTGCAAGCCACGCACGCCAAGTTCAAATATCCCAAGGACTTCAATCCCGAGGCCTACTTTGCCGACAGTTTTGGTATCACCGTGGGCGGTGAAGAACCCGAAATGATTGAGCTCAAAGTCTACTCATCGCACCGCGATTACATTCGGGCGCTGCCGCTGCACACATCTCAGCATGAGGTGGAAACTGCGGACGACTATTCGGTCTTTGCCTACTTCATGCGTCCCACGCTCGACTTCATGCAGGAAATCCTGTCGCGTGGAGCAGAGGTGGAGGTGCTCCGTCCAGCTGCGCTGCGCGAAGCCATCGGCAGCGAAATCTTGGAAATGGAAAGGCTCTACAATCCTCTACAAAACGACATGTAAAAACTGGTGGTCTGACGATGTCTCATGAAAAACCAATGCGGTCAAAAGCATGGATTCATTATTGCGGAATACTTCACGACTTCTTCCGCTAAAAAGCTAAAAAGACAAAAGGGAGATATAAAACAAAAATTGATTGTCTCACGACAACCAATCTTTACTAACCTTAAAATCTAATACCATGAAAAACAGTGCAAATGTACCCGTTATTTGGATATCAGACAAGTGTAAGGATGACTTTATCTCTTCCTTTAATCTTTTTTATTGAAGTTAGTCTCGTTTTGATAAGTAGAAAGCTCAAAACGCCGTCTAACTCTCTGTCCTAACCATATTATCAATATCAATGGTGGCTGTCTCGCTTGCGATTGTTCGAAAATCCTGCGGTTTTCCGGCCGTCATTCCACCCATTTACACTATCTTTGCCCTAAAAATAAGGCCATCAAACATTTCCGAAAAATAATGCAGTGCCTCGTAGCCGTCGTCATAGGCGTCTACGTCGTGATGTACACCTTGTTCAACCTTCCGCCCTGCCGCGCTTATTTGACTGACGTGGCTGCGCGGACGTTGAGCGAGAAACTGCATACGCACGTCAGTATTGAAGACCTCGAAATCGGGCTTTTCAATCGGGTGATGCTTCACAACGTACGCATCGACGACCAGCAGGGGCGTCCCATGCTGAGTGGACGCCTTCTCTCTGCCAAAATCAACCTTTGGGCCATCCTGACAGAAGGGCGCATTGCACTCCACACCATCTCCCTGCTCGATCTCGACGTGCGGCTTAGACAGGACGCAAAAGACGCGCCGGCAAACTTCCAATTCGTACTTGACGCGTTCAAAAGCAAAAAAACAGACAAAAAGTCTCCACTCGACCTGCGCATCAATTCCCTCATCGTCCGCCGGACGCACGTCAACTGGACACGCAGCTTTATTCCGGAAAAAAGTTCAACAATCGATCTTAACCATTTAGATATAAAAAACTTAGACGCAAGTATAAGCCTAAAAGTACTAACGGAGGATAGCCTGAATCTGCGCGTGCGCCACCTTAGCCTCAACGAGCGTAGCGGACTGAAAATCAAACGTTTGGCGATGCGTCTGGCAGCAAATCGCCGGGAAGGATACATAGCCAGTTTCATCCTCGACATGCCCAACAGCCACCTAACACAGGAGAAACTAAGGTTCCAATACGACACAAAGCGATTCCTGCACTCCCTCAATGTTAAAGGTACTTTACAGCAAAGCTTTCTTTCCCTCTCAGACTTAACGTTTTTAGTCACGCAGAAGAACATCAATGATAATCTGACGTTCACGCTGTCATCACGCTTCGACCTTCGTTCATCTCGCTGGTTGTTCAAGGACATGCGACTGGAAAGCACTGACGGCGAATTCGGTCTCCTGGCCGATGTAACCCTGCAACGCGAAGCACGCAAACGCATCGATGCCACCCTACACAAACTTCAAGTCACTCCCGGCTTTGCCCAAAGCGTGACAAACCGCTTCACATCGCGCAAACTGCCTAAATTCTTAGAACGTTTAGGCCTCGTCTATGCGTCCGGACAACTGGGTTATGAGAAAAAAACACTAGATTTCACCGGAAAAATAGCAACAGCCGCAGGCGAGATAAACGGACGCGGCGTCTATGCCGGCAATCATTTCGAGGCACACCTTCGCACCGACGATTTTGACTTGGGGCAGGTCATGGCCGACACGACACGCTTTGGCCTGCTCTCTGCCGAGCTTTCGGCCAGAGGAGAAAGACGCGACCAAGCAACATTCAAGACCAGCATCAAGCACTTCCGCTTCGAACGCCACAATTATTCAAATGTGAAGGCCGAAGGGGCATGGGACGGCCGACGTCTAAGCGCCACTCTCAGTTCTGACGACCCGGACCTGTGTCTAAAGGCAAGCGGTTCGGTCTCACTCCCCCATCCGCTCGACGGCATCAATATCCGAGCAGACGTCTCTGCCCTATCGCCACATGCCCTCGGATGGACACAGCGCTACCCTTCGACCACATTCTCCGGCCACCTCACTGCGAATGTGAGCGGCGCGTCGTGGACAAATGCAGAAGGGCAGATGCGCCTCGAAAGTTTCAGGATGGCCACGGCTGACACCACATGCCTCCTCGACACGCTGTCTCTTGATATAGGGCGGGATACACAAGGGCATTATGTCCGTCTGCGTAGTGATTTCGCCACAGCCGACTACCATGGCCGCCGACCACTTGTTGAGAGCCTTCCGCACGTGGCCAGTTTCCTGCGCCCCTACCTGCCTACTCCCCTGTCGTCCCCGGCCGACATGTTCCGGCCCGCATCGGCCGGAACCTTCCGCGTACATGTAGACAACACCCGTCTTATCGAGCGCCTGGCCGACATTCCCGTTACACTCACGGCTCCACTCACGGCCGAGGGCTACTGGACAGACGCTAAATCTTTTTCTCTGTCAGCTACGACCGAAGGAATACGCATCGGCGAAACTGCGGTAGACGACATCAAAATTTTCGGACGAGGTGACGGACGGAAAGCACACGCCGTCGTCCAAGCCTCGAAGCCCATGAAGAACACAGACATCCGGACGTCGGTGGAACTCACAGCCAGCGATGACCGCCTCCATGCAGACCTTACTTGGGCCGACAGCGACCGGCAAGCATACCGCGGCGACGTCCACCTGTCGGCCGACTTCACCCGTTTCACGACCGAAAAGAAAGAAGTTGGGGTCAACATGCTCCCCGGTCGTGTCTATATCAACGATACGCTTTGGAACGTCGGACGTGGACGGCTTGACTGGTCCGACCGACGCCTGCACATCGACAATTTCAGTCTGAGCCACGGGACGCAACAGCTCAGCCTCGCCGGAAGCCTCGAACGTGGGTCGGGCGACACGTTGGCCGCCAACTTGAAGGACATCGAGATAGGATACATCATGGACCTCATCAACTTCCATGCCGTAGATTTCGCCGGACGGGCCACTGGGCACGTCGTGCTCACCAACTCCATCGACGACCCGCACATATCCGCCCATCTCGACATTGCAGATTTTCTCTTCAACCAAGCGTCTATGGGCTCATTGGCTGTCGAAGCCTCTTGGAACCGAAACGAAAACCAAGTGGATCTGGCCGCCATCATGGCTGAACCCGGACTGAGCCAGACTTACATCAATGGATTCATCTCGCCACGCCTCAAAGGGTTAGACCTCAAGTTCCGGACACAGGGCACCAACCTGCAATTCATTAACCGCTACCTCGAAGGTATCTTCTCTGATGTCACAGGGCGTGCCAGCGGTCACCTATGCCTTCACGGCCCCTTCAAGGCGCTCGATCTCGAAGGGCAGCAAGCCGTCCACATGGAGTGCCATGTAGTCCCGACCGGTGCGGACTACACCATAGAGAGCGACTCGGTCGTCATCACCCCAGGCTGTTTCGCCATCCACGACATCCGCCTTGCCGATGCCATGGGTGGGCAAGGCTCCGGACATGGTGAACTGCGCCACCAAAACCTACGCGAGCTGACCTACGATTTCAATCTCCGGGCACGCAACCTCCTGGCCTACGACCGCCCTAAGGAACTCGATATGCCGTTTTTCGCCACAGCCCGCGTCACAGGCAACCTGCGTATGGAAGGGCGGCCGGGGTCATTCGATGCCGACATTGACATCCGCCCAGAGCGGGGCACACAGCTAACCTACATTCTCGACCGTCCGGAGACGACAAACAGCAGCCAGTTCATCACTTTCCGCGACCGTAGTCTGGTCGCCTCAACAAAGGGAGGGACAAAGCTCCCCCCAATGACGCAGCCCATGCCGACTGCAACAGATATCCGCCTCAATTTCCTTATCGACATGAACCCTGAGGCTAACGTGCGCGTGCTCATGGACGAAGATGCGGGCGATGCCATCGACCTTGCGGGGCAAGGCGCCATCCGTGCCTCGTTCTACAACAAAGGCGACTTCCAGCTCTTCGGCACGTACAGCGTCGACCACGGCACGTACAAGCTCAGCCTGCAAGACGTCATCCGCAAAGAGTTCACTATCCAGCCCGGTAGTTCCATCACTTTCACAGGCGACCCTGGCAACAGCGACCTCGACCTGCAAGCCGTCTATACTGTCAATTCGGCCTCGCTCGCCGACTTGAATATCGGATCGAACTTCACCAACAGTACCGTCCGTGTCAACTGCCTGCTCAATGTCGGCGGGAAAGTCAGTTCGCCCCAACTGTCCTTCGACCTAGACTTGCCAACAGTCAACGCCGACGAAAAACAGATGGTGCGCAACATCATCAGCACAGAGGAGGACATGAACATGCAAATCCTCTACCTCCTCGGTGTAGGGCGCTTTTACACGTACGACTACGGATCGACGGCCACTGCCTCAACCCAAAGCCAGTCATCCGTGGCCATGAAGTCATTCCTGTCAAACACCCTGACAGGACAGCTCAACAATATCATCTCGAACGCAATCGGCCCGTCGAACTGGTCGTTCGGCACCAACCTCGCTACCGGAGATGTGGGATGGAGCGACATGGAAGTCGAAGGCCTGCTCAGCGGCCGGCTACTCAACAACCGCTTACTCATCAACGGCAACTTCGGCTATCGGGACAGGGCTGCCTACTCCACCGGTTTCGTCGGTGACTTCGACATACAGTGGCTCCTCACTCCTTCCGGAAGCGTGAGCCTCAAAGCATACAGTGAATCCAATGACCGCTATTTCACCAAATCATCGCTCTCTACACAAGGTATCGGCCTGATCCTAAAACGCGACTTCACCCGCTTTGGCGACATGTTCCGCTGGCTCCGTCGCAGCTCCGGAAACGATGCCAAAACCACCTCTCCGGATAAGGAATGACACCTCTGTCAAACGGAAGCCTTTTCCATGCTACCCACTTCTCCTCATATCTGACCGTACATATGTATCGTGTACACGGCAGATACGCGAATTCCACTAATCCGCAACCCGTTGACTTGCGTACAGACCTCTTCCAAATCCGTACATATCAGACAAACAATACATACATATTCTATCTGTTACGACGATTTGAACTATAAATCCTTCCGCTATACTTTTGCGTCCGTACATACCTCACATCGACGGCGGCAAATGCGTTCGTAGTCCGGACGTCCCATTGGTCTCGCCATGCATGCAAGAGAAAAAATTAAGCAAGAAACATAAAAGGAATAAGAGAGTAAAAACCGACCCCACATGAGAAGATAATTCGAGCCTTTCTTAAATTAATAGGTTTATTAAAACCGACCAAGTTACCCCCCCTTGACGTCAGGAGAGTGTATTCACCCCAACACCCTAAATGCAGCAAGGGGAGCCGCCTTTATAAAAACAGCTCCCCTTTGTCTCTCTGTTATCGCGTTCTCTCGCTCTATCCTACCGTTTACGCCTGAAAAAGCGCGTTAGGCGGAGGCGGCGCATCACTTTGATGCCAAACATCGCCCCGTCGTAGATCGCGATAGCACGCTCGATGTTCCCCATCCATTTTCCAGCACGCCCTTCGACGGCTGCTGCAGGTGCGAATATCCCTTTCGCCTTGTCGTTCATACGCACACGGCTTTCGTGTAGTTCTGCAAGCACTTGCGCCTTTGCGACCACGATGGCTTCGAGGGAATTTAGTGCGGGTTCTGGTTTAGCGGTGTTCATGGACATGATGGTCAGTTTTTTCCGGTCCTACAAAAAGTTTAGCCACGAACGAGGCTATCGGATTAACAATAAGCCGTTTTCGCTGGGCGTAGACCACGAAAGCCACCACCACCCAGACGGTACACACCACGGCATAGGCCGCAGCCTCACTGCCCAGATACGTCTGCAAAACAGACACGCACAAGTAAGAGAGGAACAAGACAACGATGCCGCCTAGCAAAAAGAGAATGGCACTCAACGCCATGGTCGCCAACAACACCGTCAGTTTCTCAGCTATATCCAGTTGGGCATAACGCTTTTGAAGCTTCACGTAGGCTATGACCTCACGTGTCAACTCCTGCAAGCTCTCTATGTTCTTGTTACTGGATAACACAGTCAAACAGATCAGTGAGCGGCAGACAGTTCGTCGGCGATGTCGTCAACGAGGTTCTCCATTTCTTTGCTGTTCAGCTTGATGCCGCGTTTGCGGATAGCCTCAGCGATTTTCGTACGGGTATCCTCACCTTTTTCCGGTGCAAACAGAATGCCACAAGCAGCTCCGACGGCTGCACCACCCAAGAAGGCGGCCAAAATGCTCAATCCTTTCATAGTTCTATCGTTTTAATGAATAAATTATGAGTGTACGCGTTCGGTGTACGGCTCAAAGATACGGGTTTAATTTGGAATACGACGCATTTTCACCATACTTTTCCGCTTTCTTGCGAAAATTTCATCTGTTAGCATTAATTAACCGAACCAAGCACGCCATTCCGGCTTAGAATGGTAACTTTGCGCGTGACATCGTATAAACAAACCTGTAATCCACATTATTCCGCACCTAAACAGATGAAAAAGGTTTTATTCTTCGGCGTGGGTCTGTGTTCTGCACTGGCCATGACGTCATGCAAATCAAGTGAAAGCGCTTATAAGAAAGCATACGAAAAAGCCAAGGCCCAGGAAATGGCTGCCGCCAACCAACAGACTGAGGAGCCGACGGCTACGGTCACTCCTGTTACCACGACGGAAACCGTGACCGTAACGCCTGTCACAACTCCCGTCCAAGAAGACCACAGCGATGTGCGCACCATCAGCGGCGGCGTATCGGTTGTCAGTGGAACCGGCCTGCAAGCATACAGCGTAGTAGTGGGTAGCTTCTCGACACAAGCCAACGCCGAGGGCCTGCAAGCCACACTCAAATCACAAGGCTACAATGCTCAGGTCGTCAAGACCAACGAAACCATCAACGGCATCACAGGGTGGTTCCGCGTCATCGCCTCCACCTTTGCGGACAAGGCCTCAGCCGTGCAGTCGCGCGACGCCCTGCGGTCCACATACTCCGACGCATGGCTACTTTACAATAAATAAGCAAATTGAACATCTCCATATCAAGCGGGCAGCGTCCTAAGCGGCGCTACCCGCTTTTTTCATGACACAGCCAGACGTGGCACGGCATTTGTAGTGTAATCAGTCAGAAAATTCAACATAACTGATATGCAAAAAGGTAACATTGGAGTAACGACAGAAAACATCTTCCCTGTCATCAAAAAGTTCTTATACAGCGACCACGAAATCTTCCTGCGCGAGCTCGTCTCGAACGCCGTCGACGCCACGCAGAAGCTCAAAACCTATGCCTCGAAAGGCGACTTCAAGGGCGAGCTGGGCGACCTGACCATCCACGTCAGCCTCGACAAGGACAAGGGCACGCTCACCATCAGCGACCGTGGCCTCGGTATGACAGAAGAGGAAATCGACAAGTACATCAACCAGATTGCATTCTCGGGCGCCAACGACTTCCTCGACAAGTACAAGGACGACGCCAACGCCATCATCGGCCACTTCGGCCTCGGCTTCTACTCCTCATTCATGGTAGCCAAGAAAGTCGAAATCCTCACCAAAAGCTACCGCGACGACGCCCCTGCCGTGCGCTGGACCTGCGACGGTTCGCCGACCTACGAAATCGAACCCGCCGAACGCGACGGACGCGGCACGGACATCATTCTGCACATCGACGACGACTGCAAGGAGTTCCTCGAAAAGGGCAAAATCCAGGAACTGCTGACCAAGTACTGCCGTTTCCTCCCTATCCCCGTTGCCTTCGGCAAGAAGACGGAATGGAAAGACGGTAAGCAGGTCGATACCGATGAAGACAACATCGTCAACGACACCACGCCTCTATGGACGCGCAAACCCGCCGAGCTAAAAGAAGAGGACTACAAGAAATTCTACCGCGACCTCTACCCCATGTCCGACGAGCCCCTCTTCTGGATCCACCTCAACGTGGACTACCCATTCAACCTTACCGGCGTGCTCTACTTCCCCAAAATCAAGAGCAACATTGAGCTCCACCGCAACAAAATACAACTCTACTGCAACCAGGTCTACGTCACCGACCAGGTCGAGAACATCGTGCCCGACTTCCTCACCCTGCTCCACGGCGTGATCGACTCGCCCGACATTCCTTTGAACGTCAGCCGAAGCTACCTGCAAAGCGATGCCAACGTCAAGAAGATTTCGACTTACATCACCAAGAAAGTCAGCGACCGCCTCGCCTCCCTGTTCAAGAACGACCGCAAGGACTTCGAGGGCAAGTGGGACGACCTGAAAATCTTCATCCACTACGGCATGCTCACAGAGCCTGACTTCTATGACAAGGCCAAGGCGTTCGCCCTGCTGAAAGACGTCGACGGGAAGTATTTCACCTACGACGAATATCGCGACCTCATCAAGGCTACACAGACGGACAAGGATGGCAACCTTGTCTACCTTTATGCCAGCCATCTTGACGAGCAGTACAGCTACATTGAGGCCGCGCGTGCAAAAGGATACAGCGTCCTGCTCATGGACGGCGACTTAGACATCGCCCTCGTCGGAATGCTCGAGCAGAAATTTGAAAAGAGTCGCTTCGCACGCGTCGACGGCGACACCATCGACCGCCTCATCCCCAAAGAAGACGCCAAGGACAGCGGCCTCGCCGCCGAGGACAGCGCGAACCTCACGGCCCTCTTCACCACGCAGCTGCCCAAGCTCGACAAGGTCGAGTTCCACGTCGAAGTGGCGCCCCTGGGCGAGACGGCTGCCCCCGTGCTTATCACACAAAGCGAGTACATGCGCCGCATGAAAGAGATGAGCCGCCTGCAATCCGGCATGTCCTTCTACGGCGAAATGCCGAGCATGATGAGCGTCGTGCTCAACGCCGACCACCGCTTGGTGAAACGCGTGCTCGACGACATGAAAGGCCACACCGCCGACGCCCTCGCCCCCATCGAGGCCGAGCTCAAAGGCCTCCACGCCCGCCACGCCGCCCTCGAACAGGCACAGCAGAAGAAGAAAGCCGACGAGATCACGCAGGAAGACCGCGACAACCTGTCCCAGTGCAACAAGGACATCGCCGCCGAGGAAGAGAAGAAGACCAAAGTGCTCTCCGACTACGGCGCCGGGCAGGCCGTGGTGCACCAGCTCATCGACATCGCCCTCTTGCAGAACGGCCTGCTCAAAGGCCGCGCCCTCGACCAGTTCCTCAAACGCAGCGTCGAGCTCATCTGACCCCCCGCACAGCGCACAAACAAGAACGCCGGAAGCCCCACCCAGGAGCCTCCGGCGTTCTTTCGTATATCCCCGAAACCACCTGCCAGACGTAGGGGCGCCACTTGTGACGCCCGCCACACCGCCACAAACCCACGCAATAAACACCCGCATCACCGCCCACCACCGCCGAAAACACCAAACGTAGGGGCGACACTTGTGTCGCCCGGGACACCGCCGCAAATCCACGCAATGAAACACCGCCGCAACAGGGAACACCGCTACCCACCGCCGCAAATCCACGCAATGAAACATCTCCGCAACCGCAACACCGTCAACCGGGCGTCATAAATGGCGCCCCTACGTGCACCACCGCCCCGTTGCCCGGCAAAAATGCAGGAATATCGTCATTTTTTGCTCCGAAACCGTGAATATCTCATTATTAATCTTTATATTTGCATTGACAGTCGTTGTACGGCACTGCGCCCCCCTACCGGAACGGGGCACACGCGGACAACCAACGGCAGTGTCCCGCCCATCATGCCCCGCACCCATGTGGCGGAAAAACGCAACGAACCACCCGGAGACACCAACCAAAACTTCAACGATATGCTAACCCTAAGAATTGCTAAGCACAGCTGCCAATTGGGGGGGGAGATAAAAAGCTAATCGCGCTCCTCGCGTTCCTCCTCTTCATGCCGCAGGCGATGTTCGCCTACGATTTCTCGCAAAACGGCCTCTCTTACTACATCCTCTCCACCGAGGATAAGACCTGCGTAGTCAACGATTGCTCGTCCAACCTTTCAACCGTCGTTATCCCGTCGACCGTCGTTAACAACGGCACGACTTACACCGTCACCCGCATCGGAAGTTACGCGTTTTACGGGTGCTCCAGCCTCACTGCCGTCGAAATCCCCAACTCCGTCACCAGCATCGGAGATGAAGCGTTTTACGGGTGCTCCGGCCTCACCGCCATCCAAATTCCCAGCTCCGTCACCAGCATCGGAGAGAGAGCGTTTTACGATTGCTCCAGCCTCACCACCGTCGAAATCCCAAACTCCGTCACTAGCATCGGAGAGAGAGCGTTTTACGGGTGCGAAAGACTTCACAGCGTCACAATTGGAGCGGGCGTTTTGTCCATTGGCAGCAACGCTTTTATCCATCGAAATGGCAACTATACTTATTATCGCCCCGAAAAGGTCATCTGGCTGTGCAACACGCCGCCGGAAGGATACGACAACGCCGAAGGCTCGGTGAACTATGTGGCTAATACCTCGTACAAAAGCTTAGACAACGTGAAAGTCTATCCTTACCTCAGTTCGCTGTTCGAAGTAGGCGGCATAAAGTATGTGCCGGTCAGCCCGTCTGAGCGAACCTGCGAGGCCATCGACTGCGCGTATGACACCACGAGCGTCGTGCGCATCGGCAGGACGGTGAACTACCAAGGCGTCGAGATGACCGTTGAAGACATCCGCCCCTACGTGTGCTACGACAACGACCACATGAAAGCGCTGCACTTCGACGGCTACGTGGGCGACATCGGCGACTACGCTTTTTACGATTGCGACAACCTGGCGGGCATAATCATCCCGAACACGGTGGACATCCTCGGCGCAAGCTGCTTCCAAGGTTGCACGGCGCTGACGCAGGCCATCTTGGGTGACAGCATTACCGAGATTCCTGGTTCATGCTTCCGGGATTGTTCCGCGCTCCCGGAAATCACCATCCCGGCTGCGGTGGAGCGCATCGGCAACAATGTGTTCGAGGGATGCACCTCGTTGGCGAACGTGACCATCGCCGACCGCGACAGCGTACTAACACTGGGTTACAATAAGGCTTATTACTCATCGGAGGATGATGAGCCGATGTTTGCCGACTGCCCGCTCAACGCCGTCTATATCGGCGGCAACATCTCCTACTCCACAGACGCCAGCGACGGCTACTCGCCGTTCTACCGCAACACGAGCCTCGAATCCGTCACCATCACCGACAAGGAGACGGAAATCTCTGAAAACGAGTTCTACGGCTGCACGAACTTGAAGAACGTGACCCTCGGCGACGGCATTGAGGCCATCGGCAGCTATGCGTTCAGCGGATGCGCGGCGCTCGAGGACTTCACGTTCGGCAGCAGCCTGGACTCGATTGGCAAGGAGGCGTTCTCCGACTGCACGGCGATGACGCGCCTCGTCAGCCGCACGGCCATACCGCCCGTGTGCGGCCCGCAGGCGCTGGATGACATCAACAAGTGGACGTGCAAGCTCTACGTGCCCGACGCGTCGATCGACGCCTACCAATCGGCCGACCAATGGAAAGAGTTCTTCTTCATCACGACGGACATCGCGCACGCCGTGGAGGACGGCGGCTGTTCGGCCGACCGCATCCTTTCTGGCCGTGTGCAGGTGTTCGACCTGTCGGGGCGCCAAGTCAAAGAAGCCCGGAATGCAAACTCTATCGACGATGTATTGAACGGGCTGCCCTCAGGCACATACATCCTGCGGGGCAGCGGCGCCGCCATGAAAGTGGCCCACGAATAAGCCGTCCGCCAGCGCGCCGGACGTCGACGTGCGAACACAAGCCGCAACAGTTCGTCCCCGGGAAAAGGGAAAAGCCTTTCCCGGGGACGTTTTTTGCTGCAAACCCACGTAGGGGCGATTTTCAAATCGCCCGAATGACCGTCAAACGTCACCGCTAATCACACCCGCCTCGTCTCCGTAACGGACCACTGCCAACCGGGCGTTCGGCGGCGGGTGTTCGGCAGCGATACGTAGGGGCGCCACCCCGGACGCCCGTGCCGCGCCGCAGGCCGGCACAGGGTAAGCGGCGGAATGCCGTTGCCCGTTCCGGGGGAGGCTGGGTCGCGGCAAAGGCTCAGACGTGTTGCGACGGGTTCGTTGCGCCCCAATGGGGCGCGGGCGTCACAAGTGGCGCCCCTACGTTTGGCGGGTGGTCTTGCGGCGGTGG
>ENA-ORNP01000346-ORNP01000346.1-human-gut-metagenome-genome-assembly--contig:-NODE-346-length-56286-cov-3.504828_pt1 | contig 56286 bp, 65 predicted proteins | sample MGYA00242119_ERZ509030 | MGnify/ENA primary metagenome ERZ509030 (study PRJEB26280, sample SAMEA2338708) | human gut metagenome | biome: human gut; feature: human-associated habitat; material: faeces... | reverse complement strand
ACAGGCGGTAGTTGGGAACTGTACCCTGAGAAATGATATGGCCGAAAATCGGGTCGTTGTCGTCCAGTATCGCAAGCCTGCCATCTTTGTTTGAAGCGATGTATTCACCTCCGTTGGCACCTTTCATGGCAAACAGGTTGTTTACGTCTACACCGGCATCGCGAAGCGCATCGATGCGTTCCTGCGCTGTCTTACACGGTTTGACCGGTGCGCCCTGAGCAGCTACTGCCGGATAAATGATGCCCAGACCTGAATCTTTACCGATAACGGTTGCTACGGCGGTAAATTCCTTTTGTGGGGTTGCGAACTCTGTACCACACCGGGGGCATAATACTTTTGTTTCTTTTTTCATATTTCTCATTTTGAAATTATTAAATGGTTAATTACTCTGCGGTTCTACCCAGCTCCTGAGTATCACCAAATCTTTATCGACTTTGCTCTGCCAGAACCATCTGCCCAATGTTTCAGGGTTCCATTTAAGGCCATTGATTACCTGGCAGAGGATATATAATTCTAGTTCAATTTGCGCCTTATCCCGGCGTTCCCCGAAAAGCATGTCGTCATCATTCAGGCTTCTTTCCGGCAACGCCATGAAATACTGGCGCGATTTGCTTTCGCTGCGCTCGGAAGGGACCGAGTGCTTGTAGCGGTGATATAGTTCTTCCACATTTGCAAGAAACTCATTCTCACTGCACTCCGGCATACCCAGTTCACCGTCATACTCGCCATTTTGGATGATATATTTGCCGTTCAGTTTCAGGCTTCGGGAAGGGAAGTCAATCTTGAATTTTGCACCGTCCCGGACGGCTTGGACGGACTCTTGGTAGATATTCTCCATGTTTTCTACGGATTTGTTTCAAGTCCTTGTCTAAAGGCGGGGATACTTAATTTCAGGTTTTCATTGATTAAAAACCTTCTGCCACACTCGCAAATGATGTGGGTGTCTGTTACCCGTGTTACTACCCGTGTAACCTCTTCATGGTCGATATTAGGTTTTCCGTTCATATAGCCGTTTTCAATATCTCCCGATAGGTGATACCACTTTCCAATTTCAATTTCTTTTGCTGTCATTTTATTGTCCGTTAAATAATTAGTTTTAAAAAATGCACTCGAATCGCTGACGCATTGCTTTATAGTTCTGATAGCTACAGTATGTCCTGTATCCTGAACCTCGGTTATTACCAGGCTCAGGATACAGGTGCAATACTGTATGTTGAATCCGATTCCTTGTGCAACATTCGGTTGCGTTACCGTTTTTTAGTCTCATTTAGGATGGCACATAACTTTATCGGTTTGATATGAGCAGCTATTCGACTGGCGGACCACATCCTATTTGGGTGCCGGTCCCCAGTCGTTACAAAGCTGCACTATTGAAATCCTAATCTTGACTTTTTGACATTGTGCTAAGTTTTTTGTGATTCTCAGAATATCGGCACATTTCTCTATACATTTGATGTCTGCCGTGGCTGGCAAGCCGGAAGCGGCGCCGTCGGAGTGCTCAATAGAGAGTTCCGACGGCGCCGAGGGGCTTATCGGTCTCGGCACATTAAATTCTATCCCTTGAACCACGCTTATGTGCTAAGAATAATAAATAATAAAGTTCTCATAACACTGACACATTGCTTTACATACTTGATATTTCCCGCGTATTCCAGCTCTGAAAGAGTCTGAAGGCGGTGCATTCACAGCCTTCAAGACTTTGTAGGAGCTGGTTACACACGCGGGATAGTGAATCGTGTTCCTTGAACTTCACTGATGTGTTTCAGTATGGATGTCAGGCAGGCGGCACATTGCTTTAGTCTTTCGATACATTACAGGTGGAACCAGAACCGTTCGATCCTCACCGGATGATTAAGCCGGTGAAGATCGTTCAGGCTCTGGTATGCCAACCTGTAACATTAAATTCCTGCACCTTCATTCATTTGCCGTGTGCTCGGCAGAACCTACAATGATGCAACCAAGGTGTTGTACACGGCCCGGCTGGTTAGTAGGGCGTTCCGCATACAGCCGATTGTCAGATAACCGGGGATGTCATGGTCGGTCTTGCTGCGGTTGGCTTTCACGTTACGCCCACGGCCCCGAACAATACAACCATCGCTCCCGGTCTTGACATATCCCAGACCGCCAATCTTACGCTTGCCGGTTCCGACAGCCCGCAAACAATCCATCACGAACTTGTTCAGTTCGTCGAGGTCTTGTCTGACATTACATACAGGCAGAATTTGTGTCGCCCAACTGAATTCGCCGTTTCCTTTGTAGAGATAGCGGTTCACGGCATTGACAGCTTTAACTAAGGTTGTATCTGATCTGCGAATCGTTCTCCGCTCAACTTCCTTTTGGAACGTCTTGATACGGCTGGATGACAACGAAATCATACTACCTTTGATACTGAATCCCAGAAACTTGAACCAGTTGTCAAGCGTCAGGTATTCCACTTTCTTCGGATTGAGTTTCATGGACTTCTCATCAAGCCGTTTCTGGAGTATACTCATGGCTTTCTCGTAATCTTCTCCGATAAACAGCATGTCATCCGAGTAGCGCACATAGTAGCCGTTCATCTGAGACAGCTCTTCGTCAAGTTCGTACAGCAGCACGTCGGCCAGCCAACTTGCCACGGCACAACCTTGCTTTAGGGACTGGTATTGACGCAGGAGATTATTATCCTCGTTGAAGAACAAGTCAGAGTGGTAGTATTTTCTCAGTACGTCGATCAAGACAGAAGGCCCGTGTTTCGCTTCTACCTTGTCGAATGCTTCATCGACAAATTGTATAGGCACGCTATCAAAGTATTTGCTGAGGTCGGATTTCCAGCCCAAAAAGCCTTTGTTTGCGGCATTCACAATCTTATGGCTGACCTCGGTCACCACTTTGCCGCAGCCGATGCCTGTCTGGTAGGACTTGCACGACTTATGAACCATCTCCGGCATCAGGTCGAACAACAAGTCGTTGGCGATACTTAATATCACCCGGTCAATGGGTTCATTCACGTAAACCGTGCGGAACTCGCCGTTGTCCTTTGGTATCTGTGCTGTATGGGGTGGCGAAATTTCATACTTTCCTTTCAGCATGGCGTCTGCAATTTCCAGGCGGGTATGTTCGTCTGTCAGCCGTATGAGCTGGTCTTTTCTGATGTCTTTGAACACTCCTTTCTCGATTGCTTTCGTCCATCTGTCGATGTCGAAGAACATTTGTAAAATCTTATCTGCCATAATTCTTATTTTCTAATCGTTTATGACTTTCCAATACCCGTAATCGGAGCCATCACCGGGGTGGGTTCCGAAATAATAGCCTTCGGGGGCGTAGTTATCAAGAGTATCGATTAAGTCGCATAAATGGGAAGCGGCCTCATCACTATACCACCATTCTGCCGTATCGTCCTCTGCTGCATGGGCAGGCACGACGTTCATTAGCTGAACATATTCGGGCGTATCACGGATTACTTCTGTGAATGTGGGTATCAAATCCTGAAAGCGCATGGTTCCATGGGATACGCTGGCATCGAGGTCGGCGTGTATCATGTTGAGTGATTTCTCGTCGGTGAACATAGGTTTATTATTTTTCAATTAGACATAAAGGAACCCAAATAGAGGAACTGCCAAAATCTTCCAGGGATTTAGCGTCTGCCTCAATCGGTTCGCAGAGGGCTGCGGTTGATTCGGGTTCGATTTCAAAGTATATTTGAGATTCCGGCCATTGAACCGGCCGGTATAGACTATTTGCTTGCGGTTCCTTTCCAAAATGTGCCCGATAGAGATGTTCCGGAACGTACATGGCTCCGTTATCGTCGCTGTTGTAGCACGGATAACCAAGTTCATGTTCCTCGAAGAAAGAAGGGTTTTCGGGAAACTCCACCAATACGTAACGTCCGGTGGGTTCTTCTTTTTTCCAAGTGTTTTCACATGAACAGCAATGAAAGATTTGCCCGGAAGGATTGAACATACTCGCTTTCTTGCCACATTTTGGGCAAATGTATCTGAGGATTCCCAGACGATCTTCTGCGATGATTTCCATACTTGTCCAGAATAATTGTTCACAGTAATCGTCACCTAATTTGGTAGCCAATTCCTTCATTTGGGAATCCGTCACATCTGAAACATCAAACCCTTTGCCTTCCAAATCATCCCTGCAAACGGATGAAATAGGAAAGTAAGGAAGTTCACCGGTCAGCCTGGTCAGTAAATAGCTCTCGTCGGAAGTGGGTTTTGCCTTCTGTTCAAAATACTGGTGCAGGTCTTCTATAAGTTCTCTATTCATGTTCTTCTCTATGGGTTATTGTTTTCCAGATTTCTATTTTCTCTCTGTTGCTTTTGGCATTCCAGATAGCATTGCAGGCATTGATAAATTCCTTGCTGTCATTCTCCGGGTTGAAATCGGATTCATCCAATCCGGTAATGACTTCGTAGTCTTCTCCCGTAGCTTCGTCTTTCCACCAGCTTTCGATTTGCTCCATAAATTCACTATGTCCGGTCAAAGTGGTATGCGTGCCGCAGTAATTGCACCACGCAGCCGGGGTAACATCGGTAGAGCCACATTTGTCGCAATGGTATGTTTGTGGAGATGGAGGGATAAATGTGATACGTGTGGTTCCATCGTATCCGAACTTTGTTTTCAGACCGAAGGCTTCGGCATCGCAACTGATACTGCAAATGTCCCAAACGCTTAACGGAAACTGGCAGGTGATAACCGTATTGTACTCTGATATTTGTGGTTGCTTGTCCTGTAGGGCAGCACTGTAACAGATACCACGCAATATCACGCCTCGTTGGTGTACTGACAGCTCTTTCTGTTTTTCGAATTTTTCTGTTTCCATATTAATTGAGGATATGATGTTTTATATCAAGTGATAAGTCGGTGAAACTGATTATGGTTTGAATCTCTCCATACTGAATACCGAGGAAATCGGCAAAAGCGGTGCATTGAGTCTCAATTTTTTGTTCGATGGTGTGTCTTTCCACTTCGTCTGTTGCTTCGTAGTAAGTTTTGCGAAGGTCTACGATTGGTTCGGCAAAATCGCCAAAATCAAAATTTGCCGTGTACATTTCGGAGAGTAATTCGATTTGCACGTTATTCGGCAACATGTAGAAAATTTCAGTTTTGAGATAGTTCAAGGCAATATTAAATACCCAATCGGCAGGGGCTGCAAAATGGTTACTTTCATCGGCAGTCTGCAATGTGATGCCTTCCCCGATATATTTCCAGTCATCTACAAAATAGGATGAGCCGGTTTTACGGACAGACGCTTCGATAGTGTATTTTCCGTCACTGAATTTGTTCTCTGAATCGGTTTCACAAGGTATCCAGGCAAGTACAAATGAGATTTCGTCTTGGAAGCGGTAGTAATATACTGCGCCATCATTGTTTGCCAACATTGCCTTTACACTGTTAGCTATCCATTTTTGGATGGTTTCTTTTGTTACTGTTCCCATTTGTAATACGTTTAGATAAATAATCACGTGCAGTCAAGTAATCCCACAAGCGTTTGTCAGTTCCACCAATTGTTTGACATAGACCTTTCATTCGCCCGTAACATAAATCATATCCACAGGAAGCATCATCATGCCATTTATCAAAAATATCACTACCTTCTTTTGTTAGTGCAAAAAGTCCGTCTTCTGAATATTCGAAATTTTCTTTTAGTTCAGGCAAAGAGCTTAAATCTTTGGCTACACCGATATAACTTCGATCAAAGACACTATCGCTTACATCGTAAACGAAGTAGATAATTCCATACTCGTAATCCATTTCTATTTTGATTTTGAATATTCATCATTACACTCTGTTACCTGATCTCTTAATTCCTCACTTCCTGTCACTATACCATCAGTGTACTCACTTGCTGTTTGAAAATCATTGTTTAGAACATGATTTCTTACTATATTAAGTTCACCAATCAAACCATCAATATCATTAATTAATGATTTGTATTTATTGCTTTCTTTGTTCATATCTGTAACTTTTTAATAAATCCCTAAACATTCATTTTTCTCTTTCAGGTATCTCTTTTTTATATTATCAATATCATTAATGAATGTCTGATAATCTGCCATTTTTCCACAGTATAATTTGAATGGATGTTCGCCATAAAATACATGCGTTGTACATAGTGTAAAACCATAGGGCGTTAATAAGGATTCAATCCTCTTATACTCTCTATTCGCTTCTCTAATTTTTTTCTTTAATTCGTCACTCATAATCTTATTCTGCTTCAACCAAACCCGCAAAGTCCACTGTTTTTTCTCCTTTATCAAAAATGCTGTCAGGAGCCAACGTATCTAAGTTGTCATGCACATACTGAGTTGCTTTGTCCGCACTTTCAGCTTCAACCTCAACTGTCGCATTATAAATCATCGTTAAGGTGACAATAAATGTTTTCTTTTTATCAGCCATATTCTTATTGTTCCAAATGTTATTAATCAGTAAGTTATAATCTTCACACATTCAATCTACCCAGAATGTTCTGCAATGGGGACAATGGTTTCCGCATGGGAAATTGTTGTCGTAATACACGTCCCGATGACGGCTCATATTCATGTCCCCAGCGGTGCAACCACCAGCGTTGAAGGTTGCCGCGTATTTGGCTTCCTGCTCTATGTGAACGGCCATTTTGCTCTGTTTGATGGATTTTTTGATTGGTTTCAATCCCAATTCCCAGTGGGTACTGTCGCACCAGTCGTGACACATGCCACAAACTTCGGAGGCATACGAGTAATGCACCTGGGAGTCCACAAAGAGGTTGTCCCGGTTGAAAGGGAGTGTGATGTCCAATGGTAAGGTAATGTCGAAACCGGAACCGTTGCGGCTGTCTGCTACGGCAACCACGACATCCCCGTGAAAACGAATGGTTTTGAAATCGTTCTCTTCTTCGCTATTAATCAATTCGTTGAACATCGCATTAAAATAGATGCGTAGTTCTCCACCATAGCTGGCGTTTTCTACGAGTTTGGAAATCCGGTCGTCAAATTGTCCTTTTCGGAGTTTGAGGGCACGCCGGATTTTATAGCAGGCCATCGCTTCGGATTCACCCCGATAGCTTCCGCACCAGTCGTTGTGATAGCCGTCAATCTCTACACCGAGCGAGTAGAACATATTGGTTGTACGGGTATTTTCAATCAGGTCTGTTACCGGGTCTGTATCGTTCCGTTCGTAAAGCAGGTCACGAATTTCATCCTCGTGTTCATGGAATTCTTTTTCACGGCCATCCATTGCCATTTTCTTCCGGATGTTATTGAGTTCTTCATTGCAATTTTGCGCTTCCTGTTCCCAGTACCAGTCGTCTGTTTTCTCGTATAGAGGGATGAGGTTGTTGTCTTGCAGACATTTTTGCTGAAGATCTTCATGCTTGTCCAGATCATCCCTATAATCGACGTAATAAAGGCTGACACTGGGCGGTATGTAGGATAAGATTGCTGCATTCATAGGTTACTTTATATTTAGAGTTTGTTTTACGGTATCGATTTTGGACTTTGAGAATATCCAGCCGGGACCACAGGACAGGCGGCCGTTGAATGAGCCGCCAAGCGTTTTCAATGTTTCCTTTATCGGTTTGGTCTCTCCAATTATGGCAAAGGCTTTTTCGGAGTAATCTATCAGTTCCAGATTCTGAGCAGATAGAACTTTAGCGGCAGTTTTGTTGTTTTTTGCGGGCTTGGTTTCAGTCCGGAGTTCGGGGGAATAATCCTTTTTGTATGTCCGTTGGTATACCAAACCGGATGCTGTATTTCTTTTTTCTTCCACGTAATCTTCCATCTGATACTCTTTGTTTAATTCTTTATTGAGTAGTTCAAGTTCCTGATTGCGAACAGCATCGCTGATATTTCTATTGGTAGAAATATAGCCTATGCCACCATAACGCCGGTTGAAAAGAGTATCAATCGAATATGACGAGTCGGTCATTCCATCCCAACCTTCATCTTTAAAGAGGTGTGTTATCTCACTTACTTGCGGTTCCGACGGTCCATCTTCCCAGCTAACGGTATAAGAATCATAATGGTGTTTTTTTACAGAGAATTTTGTAGCCGGGAATTTTACCTTGAGTAAGGTGCGGAGGTTGTTTGCCGCCGTCTTCTGGTCATATCTGTCCGTAAGCACCGTGAGGAAACTGTATTCTTTTTCGATGCGTGCTTGTTCCTCATTTCTCAATCGGGTTTCTTCTTCTTCCTTTCTGATACGTTCTTTGTCAGCTTTCTCTTTGGCTATGCGCAAAAGTTCGCTTACCTTATCACAGTCAGATTTCATTGATTCCCTGTAATGTGACAACAAACCCGTGTAGCGCATATAATCGTAGCCTTGAGCATCTGCTACAATGGCGCGTCCGGACGGCGTGCGGACAAGTGTGAAATGGTTGTAAAAGGTTTCTCTTTCAAATGGAGAATAAGTGCATTCTTCACGGTTTTCGGCTATATCTTCCGAGTAACTGCCTCCCTTGTCTTTCAGGAGATTTGTATTTTCGGAATATTCCAGAGAATCAAACTCTTTTTCGCTTATGTCTATGACATCAACGACTTTACCCAATTGAAAATATTCATTCCTATTTTCATCAGCCTGCAAATGGGTTTGGAGCATATCCATAAGGTCGTAATGCTTCGAACCTTTAAAATAACAGTAGATGAAATCGCCAACGCTAATCTGTGTAGCACTTTTAGGCTTGTTTTCCTCAGCTTGTTCCCGATATTTCAGGTAATTGTCCGATACCGGGCGGGGCATAAATATCGGATCACCTTTCTCGCTTGTCCCGTCAAACCAATAAATTCGTTCCCACTGGTTAAACGCTTCGTTGATGTTTGTTTTTAGCAGAGTTTTCATGGATTCACGGTCCAAGCCTCCGATATTGCAGTTGCCGCTCATGAGAAAACAGCAATTCCCATTACCCCATGAGCCTTGTGTAATGCCAAGATTATGTCCTTTGAGAACCAGTGTGCCGTTATCGCAGTCCAGATAATACCGTTTCCTTTTGTGCGCAAAAATGATTTTGCCGTCCATTATGGAATCAACGGTTATTTCGCGGATAGTAGTGGCAGCAAGGCTATTTACTTTTATAGTGGTGAGCTTATCACCCGGTTTTACTTTTTCAATCATAATATTATAGTTCACTTTTACCCCTGAGCGGAGCGGTTTAAACTGTTAGAATTGGTAGTTAAATTGATTGGTGACGGTTAACGATTGTACAGGTTCATAAACTCTTGGGTCATTTCACCCCGTTCGTAATCATCACAGTTTAGATCGAAGAATATGCCTGATGCGGCCAAGAGGTTGTAGCTATCCTCATAGCTTATGCGGTTGTCCGGCCGATATTTCTCAATCATGGCCCAATACTCCTGTTCTTCTGCGTCATGCACTCTCTCCTTATAGGCTTTATACCACCGGGGAAATTTTTCTTTGGGTACTTTATGCTCAACTTGCAAGTCACGGTATCGCCCCGGGGGTAGCAGGAGATGCTTGTCAATATAGGATTTAACTTCCCCGATAAGCCCTTCTTTGTTGAAGGGTCGGTGGGAACGGGCAATGAAGTAAATATCCTCTCCTGTATAAGGATGAGTGAAATTGACATGCACGCCGTTTTCTTTGATATGTGCAACGATGTATATTAGAAACGCTTCATATTTTTGTCGGTCCGCTTCTTCGTAGGAATGAGGAAAGACGTGAAAATAGAAATCTTGCTTTTGTCCCCGGAGGAATCTTTCAAGCTGGACGCAACGTTGGTGATAAAGGAAGGTTCCGCCCCGGCACTGACCATTACGCACGTTATGGTAATAATACTTATACTGTTTATGCGTGCAGGCAAAATGATTGGGAACATCGTAATATGCCCTATACGTTCTGTCGCTCCGGCAGAAATCGTATATTTCCTGGATGGTTCTCATAGGCTTACAGTTTTTCCGGTTCTCCGTCGTTAATCACCCGAAAGTATTCATCCCCGTCAGTCCATTTCCTTGCTGTAATGTTCAATTCAAAGGCTTCCTCCATTGTCAGACCACGTGCAGGAAGGGATGCAAGCAGTTCGCCCATGCAAACATCGCTTTTGTGATATTCTGCCTGGATCTCTTCTAAGGTTAGTTTACCGCCTGTTTGTTTTTCATTTGCTGTTTTCATACCTTAGTTCAAATTATATTTCCGGGCGAAGTAGTTATTTACCGCGGCAATTTTCTTTTTGTAATAAGGCTGATTGGCTTTACACCAGTCAGCTAACTCCTGTTTGTTGGCAAAGGGAGGGCGTATGGCTCCTCCGCTCATTATTAACTCGACTTGCCAGGCAAGTTCATTGATGAAATCTCCAATGGTCCAGCCTTCCCAAATGTGTTTATTGAAATCGATATTCATGATTCTTTTATTTTTTCAGGTTATTGTTCCCTGCACTCCTTTGAGGACAGATGACAGTACTCATCATACAGGGCCTCACTTAACGTGGTGAAACGGACAGTTTCGGTCTGACAACCGCACCCTCTTTCAGATTTTCCGTTACCGGATGGCGCATTCTCAAAGGGATTGCATCGAAAACTAAGCCTTGCGCAATTTTATTTATGTGGTAAATCCATGAGATACCCGTCGGTCTTGCAATACGGGCAACCCCAAAATTCACCATCTTCATCTTCCATCCACTCCATTTGCTCTTCGTTGCCTTGCAGGGGAAGTTCAGGAGCATCTGCTTGCGGATTCCTGTCTATCAGGATTGCATCGCAGTTATTGCATTTACACAGATAGTCGTAATCCATATCAAGTGTGAATTGACCACCCAATCTTAGGTTCCAACTGTACGGCGAAGGACCGGTCGGGCGAGCCGTGGTACAAAAGACCGCCGACAATTCCGATTCTTCCGTCTTCATAAGTCTGACGGAATCCGAAAGAATAAGGAGAATGGTCGGAATACAGTGTTATCTTATTTTTGCAGCGTGGGTTATTTTCCCAACTTTTCAATCTGTCCAGGCATTTTTGTAAGGACGGATCATTCGTTTTTTCGGCATATTTGACAGCTTCGTCAAGCCGTTCCCGGCAAAGTATTTCCATATCGTTTTTTTATAAATGGTTTATTTATTCAATTACTCGTCTATCAGAAAAATGAATTCCGCACAGTTTCCGGGCAAAGTACCGGCATCATTGTGCCGGTAAAAGCCTTCGGTTTCAAAGTCCACAGAGGCAGGGCGACCTTCCGATGTTTGTAGAAAGTCTTTTATTTGCCTTTCCTCTTCTTCGTTTAAACCTGTATAGTCATCGTTGATAAGGGCGCAAGCCCAGTAAATCGGGAGCAGGTAGGTAATAGGATGTGCCATGCTTGATTGCTTTTAGAAGGTGAAACCTATGTAAACTTCCGTTACGCCTTTGCATAGCCGTTCATGATTCACATCGTCGTACTGATAGGTACTGAACTTTTTTTCTGACGGGACATATTCACCCCTGACCCATACAGGGGCGGTATCGGAATCTTTCAGGCGAAAGAAGTCTCCCTTTTTGAGTTTCCGGATGCTTGTCTTAGCAGAAGATGCACGGGGAGTGTCTTCATCGTAGGCGATTCGTATGATTTTCTTCACTTCATGAACGGGGAGTTTGTACTCTTCGTCAGTGACATAATAGGCAATCTGATTATCAACGGCTTCAACTTCACCGGGAATTTCATCGTCGCATAATCCGTCATTCTCCAGAGCCTGTTTCAGTGCTTCGGTGGCAATACGGATGCGGCCGATTGTGCCGCCCATCCCGATGTATGCGGAAGGGTATTCCACTCCCTTATAGGTTATTGAATCTGAGGTTCTCATGGCTAATAGGTATAAACTTCCAAGTACTCGGATTCATATACCTCGAAGTAGTGAAGGTTCTCTTCGTCGCTTTCAAGATTCTGCCAATATTCATTCACGAATGAAAGAATAAGATCCAGACAGGCTTTTGTTTTGCGCTGGAGTAGTTCTATCGCTCGTTCTCGCCACTCGCCGCTTTCGGCAAGTTCTTGTAATTTTTCTTCACTCATATTGCTAATGTTTTATGTGTCAATACTAAATTCGTCTTCATACACTTGGATAATTTTACCGCTGCTGCATATTTCTACCGTCCAGCGGTTCCCCTCTTTGCAGAGGAGTTGAATGTTGCGATACCCCATATAGGGTACTATCAGGGTTGCATATTTTCCTTCCATAATCTGTAATCTTTATATCAGTTAATAATCAATTGACGGGGAATGCCTATTTTCGGCGTTGGCAGGGCTTAGTGAAGCTCATGTGAGGTAAACCGTTCCGGTGTTCATGCAGGTAAGCATTTTGCCGGATAGATTTGATTTTAGGCAGGTCTTTCTTACGAAGAACCTCGAACGCCCCAAAGTCTTCATCACATCCGAAGCATTGGAAACGGTAACGGTTTACCTGTCTGTCGTTGTGAGATTTGACCACGGGACGACCACAGTGGGGACAGAATCTACGTGTTTTCATAATCAGGTTCATATTTGATATGCAGTTTCTTACATATTTCCTTAATGCTATATCCACCTGAATAGTCAGTGCCAAATAATTCCATACTTCCAAAGTAGCTGATGAAATCGCTTACGCGCTGGCACATGGACAGTTCTTTCCATTCCTCCCAACTACTCCCAATGAAATCAAGAAATGATTTGAGGTGTTTCACGCCCCAACCTTCGGTGAAGATTTCGTCGAGAGTTTTTTCGTCTGTCCAACTGTAGCTGTATCGTATAGTGCCGGGAGGATATTCAGACCTGTAAATACATTGCCAACTTTGTTCCTTCGGTATCCACCGCATGAGCAGACCATATTCAAAGAGGCTAATCGCTTTGTTTGAATCACTTCCGTGAAAGGTGCGTTCTTTTATCATCGGTTAATAAATTAGATTGTTAATTTCTTCTCTCGGCAGATTTCCATATTCCCAGAATTTTTCGCCTTTGTAGAAGTTAAATTCGGGATAAGTACAGAAGCCGGAATGTCCTTTTTTGCCGGTACGTTCACCGAACTTGTTTTCTTCCAGCCAATCCATGATACCGGCGTCGTTGTTATTCATGTCGATGAACTGGCAGCCCGCACTACGCTCACATTCCGGAAGGTTAACCGTGATGTCCGCATAATAGTCTACAATCCCATTCTCTATGGAGTATAAAAACATCGCAATTGGGCTTCCCAGCCCGTTTTCATAGACGTCAAATACAGGAAAAACCCATTCGTCTTTGTAACGTAGGAAGGTGTATATTGCACCGTTGATTTCGATTTCTTTTGCTTCCATAATTCGTATTTTTACTATGTTATTACCCAATATTTTTTGTTGTTATTCTGTTACAACATATTCATACACGCTGATTTCTTGCTCCTCATGTATGAGATTGTATTGCGTGAGGGCTTCATCCATTTCCGCACGTGAGGTGATGGACGTTGATGTCCGGTCGGAAATGTCTGCGAACAGTTCAGATTCGGTTGTATAGTATTCGGTATCTATATCTTCTTGTTCAACAATGAATCGGTCGGTAAAATATTTACCTTCTTTGTCATTGGTAGCGTAGTAGCAACAGCCGGATTCTTCCGCACAGAAATAGTAGCTGATTGACGGGTATTGTTTCAAAACGAAATCCCAGACTTCTGGCATATCGCCCCATGCTGTAGAAGTCGAAAGCCTCAAAGTTGTTTCTTCGGGTTCGTCCAGATTATCTATATCCCCACGGCAATTGATTTCATTCCAATCTCCACCGAAGAGCGTGACCACGCAGCCCAGCCATAGCTTTCCGAAATCATTTTCGACAAGCGGCTTTTGTAATTCTCTCAATGAATGCAACTTCCTGTAGAGGTCTGCAATTTCTTCTTTTTTGCCCTCGAACACATACGAGGTGAAACACCAGTTTGGCATAAAATTTAGTTATTAATGACTTGCAATTAGATTAGTTGATATTAATTCGCATCGGTTAAACTCAATGCGTTTTTTTCGTTTCGACATAAAAAAGCCGGAATTCAGGCAGAATCCCGGCGAATTATGACATTCCACCATATCAGAAGCCGAAACATGGCATACGTGGGCAGGTGAAGATGAAGTAGGCGGCTACCGCTATGCCTAATAATCCTGCCACAAATACGGTGTTTGAAATCTGGTCTTCGTACTTTTTGATAAAACAATAAATTCTTTTCATAGCTTTGGTTTTTAAATGATTGGCAAATTCATCCTTATTACTTCTCCGCTTTAGTCAGGATAACAGCGGAACACAGCTCACCCAGTTAAGTGTGATTTGAAGGCAGCCCTGCTGCACTGTGTTAACCGTGTTATTTCAGAGGTGGGACGGGCGTCATCACGACGCAAAGAAGTAATGTAGAAGTTAATTTGAAGTGAGGACTATTCAGGGTACAATCCTGACAAAGTGTATATTACAGTCCGGGTTAAACTGCCGGGAAAATCGGCATGGATAACACGTTGCCACATAGGTGTGGCGCATAAAAAGTAGCAGATAGCAGGCATATTTCAGCCCGCTACCTGCATACTGACCAGCTTGTCACACCATACCGATGCCATTACACAACGGCTGCGGCGACTTGTGGTTGCTTGGTCGCTATACATTCAAATGCAATACTCACCGACAAATACGAGCGCATAAAAAAGCCGAAGCCCGTTTGATTGGTGCTTCGGCAAAAGGGGTAAATACGAAGTGTATTTTTGCGCACGAAAGATCGTGGTTATCCCTATATTTTGACACTGGGGATTAAGGCAGGTTTGAGTCGGTTCATAGACTCGTTTGCTATGAAAGTAGCTTCAAAGCCATGCTTTTGTGGCTTCTTGCGCACGCTCCTTTGTTGCGCTTCTTCGAATATTTCCGATTTGTAGGGACGTGAATAGTTTGGTTCCGGGTTACGATTGCGCACCTTTGGCGCAAAAAACTTAGCCCAAAACCATTTCCAGTTTTCCCACGTTACCGGCGAAACTTCTTTATTGCATACATATAAAACAGTGCCACGTTTCATGGCGCCGCCGATAATTTGCCCCAGAAGTTTTGGCGAATTGCGCAGGTAAAATACGTTTGAGCCATCGGGGCAAATTGTCACAAAAAAATGCTTTTCCTGTATGTGCAATTCGGGCGAATCTACCTTATACAGGCGGCAATAATTCTCAATTACTTGTTGAGTTTTCATTGTTTTTCAGTTTTTTAGATGAAAAAAAGCCCTGAAACTACTTCACGTCCGGGCACATGTATCCCCACAAATCGCCGGGGAAAAATTTTTGCGTAACGTTTTAGCATAATATGCGCACGCAAACATAGAGAGCAAACAAAACAGACCGCACCTTTTTAGGGGCACGGTCTGCATGAGGCTGGCGGCTCGTATTTTATACGGCTGGAGCGGCTACCATTGCAGCGGGTGCGGTGGGAACAAAAGCCGTTCCCGTTCCGGTTGTGGCTGTTTTGCGCTTGTTTTGTGCCGGCTTTTCGGTTGTTGCGCTTTGTTCGGCATCCAACGTTTCCGCTTTTTCGATAATCGTACGTAAATACTTACATTGCGCCAAAATAGCTTTGGAATGCTGATAAATTGCAGCTTTCAAGTTTTCTTTTTTGCACAAAGTAATAGTGTGATAATCTTTTACTTTAAGTGCTGTTTGGCTGAAAGGTACTTCCGAAACCAAAGCGTTTGAAACTTTGCCTTCCGAATTTGTACGGTAAATCGTGTTACCGCCTAAAAATTGATTGAACAATTTTTTTTGCTTGATATTGGTATCTGCAAAGTCCTTTTCTAAATCATTGCAGACAAAATACTCTGCAATGCAGTACTTTAAAAGGCTTTGTACAATAGCCAAAGCGTCTGTTTTTTCTACTTTGCACACTTCGATAAAGCGTACATTTGTTGTCACCTCACCCGTTTTTGCGTTGTTTGTTGTGCTTTGTTTTGCCAACAAAATAACATTCGGGCTACATACTAAATCGCTGATTGTAGCATTTTTAGCTACATTGATAACTAATTGTTTCATTTTTTTTGAAAATTAGATTGTTAATGACTTTTTTATTTCTTCGCAAAAGGGTGTAATTTCCCCTTTACGTTTTTATCACGTTTTTTGCAGTTAGCGCAATTTTTCAATATTGCTAACTAATAAATTTTTATCAATCGTAAAAACATAGGGACAAAACGGGATGTTTCAGAAACTATCCGTATAAGATTATAAACCTTACAACAGCGTTTTGTGTGTGTTCACCTTGTCACGGGTGATTAATTTACTGTTTGTCAAAGAACGTTTTTTCGTATCAGCTTTTTTATTTGCTTTTTGATACTGTTTTTTGTTTGTCGTTTGGCTTGTTTCGTTTGCCGTTCGACTTGATTAAGTATAACATCGTTTTTTCAATCTCCAAACTTTTTGAATTTTTTTTTTTCGGTGTGCCTCTTTGCATACGTCAAAAATAGACTTGAATACACGCGCACGCGAAGGAGTGATTGTAAATAGTTGATTATCAAACAGATAAAAGAATTATTATTTTCTTTGAATTTTTTTTTATTGGTTCAAACCCGATTAAATTAGTGTAATTAAGTGAAACTAAGTTCAATTAATTCAGTTTCAATCAGTTGCAAATGAGATGAACTAATTTAAAGGGAAAAATATTTTTTTTGGTTACAAATTGAAAGTTAAAAGGGGGATTGAATAGAGAAAAGGTTTACTTTGTACAAAAGTAAACCATGTAATTAACTGATAATCAGTATGTGTTTCGGATTGAAAGAAGAAAAAAAAGACAAGGGAGGGTATGCTTGCCGGTGCGGATGGCATACGCTTCCAAAGGCCGAATTTTCAAGTTTCGTTTTGGGAAAGTAGGCGATTATGTATTGGGGAACTTACTTTTTTTCAGTGAGGAAATTAAGAAGAAACAATTTGAAAGAATGGCTCTAAGAAATGGAAGTACCCTATACATGGTGAAGGAGATAGGAATGTATGTATTGGTTATATAGGGTAAGTTGCTGATGTGGGGAAGATTTTGTCTCGGGGAATGTATATATTATATTGTAAATAGGAGTGCTTATATTATATATGAAGAATGATGGAACTTGTCAGACGTTGTTTGGACTATACTTATTTGCATTATTTTGAGATTTTCCCAAAACGCATACTAAATAAACCTTATAAATTATAGACTGCTTATAAAGTGTAAGCAGTCTATAATTAGGTTGTTTCTTGCTTTTTTATGTACATTAGCAGTATTAAGGAACAGTCGGAAACCAGTGTAACAGAACGCATATATTGCTGTAATTCGCTTTTATTTTACTCTTGGGTGAATTATCCAACAATGATTTATGGCTCCAATATCTGGGATACAAATAGCCCAATCTCCATTACCTTCTACCAATTCTATATTCACTCCATCAATACATTGTGTATTTGCTGGAGAAGGATTAATTCCATAGCATACCCCTTTGCATTTAATCATAGCGAGTGCGTGTCCAGCATCCGGAATAATGGAACCAATAATAGCGATTTGTCCTCTATAATCAATCTCATGTTGTATTTCCGGGAAATTCTCAACTGTTATATGTTCGACTATATTTATGGAAAGATACTCGTATCCAGTAAATTCTTTTGACAGAATAAAATTATCAATTACATCTATGTCAGGAGGAGCTGCATCAAGATCAGGAAAGCCGTTTTTAATCATAAAATTGTTAAATTCGTCTTCTGTTATTCTTCCATGTTTTTTTCCGGGTATAAGGCCGAAATTTACAAGTGCCATTTGCAAGCAGGCGGAAAAACAGGAATAAGTATAGGCCTGCGGTTTATAGTAAAAAAATGGTTCATGTTTTTCCCAATTAAAATCTTGTGGCATAATATTAATTGTAATTGTTCCTACTCTGTTTACTATTCGGCTTTTCGGAGACCGCCGGGTGAGTTTGCGGGGGAAAGATAACGAAAAATAAACGAGGGTAGGAAATTTAATTTCCGAATGGCGGGAATTTCTTTCCGAATGGAAACGGGGAATTAGGTTTCCGCATCGGACGGTTTATCGGATTCTTCGGGTTCATCGACTTCGACGGAGGGGACGTAGCCGGTGGCTTGCTTGTAGGTTGGTTCGGGGTGGTTGCCGTGGGCGGATTCGTTGTGTTCCGGGGCGTCGGAGTGGTTGGTGAAGGGGGGCATGACGAGGTAACGTTCAATCCAGTCTTTGTATTTCCAGGCTGAGGTTTCCCGGAACCAGACTTCATAATCCACCCAGTACGCCTGGAGCATGTTAGTGGTTTGCGGCATGTCGAAGTAGGTTAAATTACAACGCTCGTTAAGTGCGGGCTCGTGGTTTTTAGCATCCTGAATAGCAATATTCACTCTCTGAAAAACATCGAACGGAATACATTCCTGTTCCGGGTCGGAGTTATTGAGGTTGTTGAGGATGAAACGTACCCGCATGGTTGCCCGTCCTTCGCCGATGCGCTGCTGCTGGACGAGGTAGCGGACATTGACGAAATGGACGAAGATAGCGGGGAACGCTACTTCCATTTCCATGTTGGTGTCCCGGATGATACGAAGGTATTGTCCGTTGTCTATGGCAATGGTTTTGAAGAACGGGGGCGATAGCGGGTTTTCCGGATCTTCCCGGATAGTGAGTATCGCTCGTTTAACGGCATAGTACATTTCTGCAAAAGGATTCTTTTGCACTGTTTCGGGAGTCTGGATAGTCGGCTGTTCCGGCGATTCGACTGGCTTTTCGGGTTGTTTCTTATCTTTAATCATTTGGGAAATCCATCAAATATTTTTGGTACGAATAATTTGTTTATAGCATCAAGCAGTTTGGGGCTGTGCCCTATAAATTGTCTATGCACCGGACGTTTGAGCGAGTTTTTACGCACTGTATATAATCCGAACTTCGGATCGGTGTTGTGTACGGCTGCGTAGTTCTTGTATTTTCCTTTTTTCTTTCCACGATGCCCATCCATGGTCTGACTTTCTTCTTCCGTCCAGATGTCGTAATGGTAGCGTCGGCGGTAGTCCCGTTTTCCGAACGCGCTGTATGCACCGAGTTCGCTTTTTTGTCCTTTGATTTTACTTTTCAATTCTCCACTGTCAATCAATACCGGATGCGTGAATTTCTTTCCCCACTTGGAAGTACGGGGTGCCCATTTTGTTCCGCTGCCGTAAAAACCACCTTCTGCAAAAGAGGTACGAAAACGACTCAGGGCATATTCTCCGGCCAGGGTGACAAAATCCTCGGCATTCTTTGCCAGAAGGCTGTGCCATGGGCGAACGTCTTTACCTCTTGCCCATTGGTTGCAAAATTGATCCAGTGTTATTGTAGGCATACGATTCCAAATTTAGCTTTAAGACGTTGTTTGATTCTCTGGACTTCCGCCGGTATGGTATAAGAGAAATACGGATGTGCCGGTGAAAATATCCGTCCGCCTTTCGCCAGGCTTTCGGCAAATACCGGATTTACTTTCCCTTTGAAGTCCACTTCCCGTAATGCTCCATAAACAGAGGCGAAACCGTTGGCTGTCAGGAAACAGCGGCAGCCCCATTCTATCGGAGGAATCAGTTCGGGCGGAAATTCGCTTTTGGGATAAGCAAACCCGTCGAATGAGAGATGCCAGGGTCTTACCCGCTCATCCCCCTGGGTGTTGAAGGTGATGACAGTTTCAGCAGAGGTTCCTATCCACCATGCGGCAATGGCGGCTGCGTGATGCACCTGTTCGTTTTCAGTTTGTGCATAGGTCTCGTTATATTTCCGGCAGGTATCCTCGTATATTTCCATATCTTCCAAATCCAGTTCATCGGGCAATTCAGTCATTAAAACCGTTTCTTCGGCAGCGGCAAAGTCAATCAGGTTATCTATGGCGGCCAACAATGTATCCCGTTCGGTTTCCTCCCTTGCGGTGAGATGGTTGTTGCCGTTTTGAAGGATTTCCAGTGCCCGGTCGAAATCAATGCGTAACCCGGATAGCGCCCGGTCAATCAGGAAAGATGCCCGGAGAGTAACGATGTCATCGAAAACCTCCCAGCGTTCTGCGCTATTCTCGTAGTTATATACCATTCGCCGGAAGGCGTCCAGAATAAGCAGGTATTCTTCCCGGCTTTTATCCTGCTGTTTTATTTCTATTCTTTCCGTCATGTGATTACTGTTTGAGGAAGTTTGTAATTTTACTGCTACGGGAACGGCCATACCTGCGGAAGTACTCCTCATCGGACATGATGCCTCTGTCATGAGAAGAACCGGAAGGAATGTGGGAGCTGTTTCCTATATTTCCGGAAATGACATTGAGTTGTTTTCCCACATTGATCCCAAATTCTTTTTCAATCTCATCGGCGCTTACTTCGTATTTGTCGGTGATCAACTGGTAGAGTTTGATTCTATCCTCGTTGTTCATTTCTATCCGGTTGGAGTATTTGAACTCTAATCCTGACGGAATATATCCCATTGTCACCAAGCGGGGAATGATTTCTTCATTCATCACATTTTCGATGTACCTGCGATAGACTTCGATCCTGTCCCTGAAAATATCCTGGTGAGCTTTGGTGCTTCCGACATAGCTCTGCATACCTCCCGCCATACTTTCACTTCCGAGGATGAGGTTGGCCACTTCCTTGTTGACAAATTCGATAAGCGAAGTATAGATTTTCTCGCTGTTCGACATTGTAAAGGTTTTGATGTCTATTTCATCGTCAATCCCGGTGATAACAACTTTATTCTGTGCTGCGTTGGCGATATCGTTTGCCAGACGTTTCCTGTCCGAGTTGGACTCACTGATGGTTTTTCCGTGGATGATAGGCTGGCCATAGGTTGCGCCAAAATTGACATAGTTTGCGACGGTGAACTTTTTAGCGAGAATCAACGGTGTGGTAGCAGAAAACAGGCCGATTGTACCGGAGTTTATCAGAATGTAGTTCGGGCTGTAAGCCGGGGCTGCAATGTTCCAGTTAGGTAGCCAGATGCCTTGTCGTTTTACGACGGTATGCTGGTCGGGCAAGACATTTCGCCGTTCGATGAGATTGACGTTCGCCAGTTTACCGGTTTTCGGGTTTATGTGGGGCATCAATTCGATAAGGGTATAGCCGAAAAGTTTTGATTCTACAATTCCTTTGATGATTTTATCGAATTGTGTTCCCTGTATTTTTTGAGTGTATTGTACGTCTTTAATGTACTTTCCCTTTTCGTTAATCCTGGCTAACATATATCGGTCGCCTATGATTTGACTTTCCAGGGTCTCAATAACTGAACGTATGTGTGCGTCCTGTTCCAGGCAGGCTTCGTACAAGTCGATTAGCCGAGAACGGTCATCGAGGATCGTGCCCAGGGTTATATCCTGACGAACGGATTTGTACCGGTTGTTACGTTCGATTTCCCGGACGTATTCGATGATTGTTTTCTTGGATGTACGGAAAATGCTTTCCAGCAATTCCCCATTGAATGAATTATCGGATGTATCTACCTGCATTTATTTCTATTTCCAACAGAATAGCCTTTTCCGAAAAAAAATGTTCATAGCACAAATCACCCAATCACTCCATGTATATGAATTTAGTCGTGTTACGGGAGACTACAATATGTTTTGTATGTACATTAAAACAATATAAAACAACGCCTATACATACTTGTAACTAATTGTATGATAGATATTTAAGTATATAAAAACTTATTTTTATTACGTGTTTTTCTATATATTTGCACTGTAGAATTTTTAAATGTAATTGTTATTATGAATGAAAGTTAGAACAAAGACTCCATTTGCGGTTAAGTATATGGAGTTCCCGGAATTGCTTTTTGGAACATCCGAAAATGGGATAAACTATTTTGATGCAACAACTTATCTCACTGAAAAAGGAGATGGTAATAAACATTCAGTGATAGATTTTACCCGTAAGTTTGCTTTTTGGTTCGAGAGTGTAAAAGCTGTTTATGAAGTCCCGGACTTTGAGCTGATGGCCACGGATGAGGCAACCGGACACGTATTAATTGATGAGTCGCTGGCTTTGCTTTTTGTCGCTTATGTAGATCCGGGTTTCGGGGTTTATATGATGGAAAGGATGTCGGAACTACTTCTGGATGGTGTTACTCTTTCGGACACTCGTATTGTGCAGACAATCAGAAACAGATTAACGAAGGAAGAATTATTAAAATTAATTGATACATGAAAAGAAGTCCTTTCCATCAGCCCAAGCCCGTTTTGATATTTAACGGCGCTTACATTTTAGTAGGGATAACCCGCTCCATCCGAAGTGCCTCCGAGATTTCAGGGGGAAACGCCCAGGCAATTTCCTTTGCTTGTACGGGCCGATACATATCGGCAGGCAGTTTTTATTTCAGGCATATACATCCTGACATAGAGATTGAGATTACTGACCTGGATACTTTGAAGTTACAGGATTATGATAAGATGTGTCATGTCGAAAGGCGCTACCATTCCGTCCGTGAGATGGCCCGACGCAAGAGATTGAATGACCAGAAACGTAAGAATAACCAAATTGATGATAATGAACATGAGAACAAATAATATTCTAAAAAGTCTTGATTTTGAGAAGTCTCCCGTTCGTGCGATACTTCAAAAGGATGAAACGGTCGTTTGGCTTTGCCTGAATGACTTGTTGAAGGTGCTGGACCGCGTCTGTATGATGGATAACGGCCAGGCCATGCGTATTTGCAAGACCTCCCGCCGTGTTCCTTTTAAAGAAGGCGGGCGTAACCGCTGGGGCGTGAAACCTTATGACGTGCATAATCTGCTTCGGGCTATCCGCCCGGAGAACGGCATGGTCGCAAAAGTATGTGACCGTATGCAGGAATGGATAAACGGGTTGCCCGTGGGCATGGAGCCGAACGTGCCTGTTGTTGCTTCCACCATCACTCCTGCAAAAGAACCGGTCATCTTTAATTATCAGGACCGGTTTCCGATTACCTTTAAAACGAACGGTGGCAAGACGATGATCAATGCCACGCAGATGGCCCGCAGTTTCGGTAAGCTGCCTGCCGAGTGGCTGCGTCTTGCAGCGACCCAGGAATTCCGTGAATCACTGGTGCAACGCGGTGAATCCCTTTCTCTGGAAGGTCAGATAATGACTACCCGTGGCAATACCGGAGCTACCTGGATTGAAGAATCCCTGGCCATGGAGTTTGCCCGCTGGCTGTCCCCTGATTTTTCGGTATGGTGCAACAACCGCATTCAGGAATTGGTTACGAAGGGTTATGCGGCCATGCCGAACCATCGGGAACATTGTTCGAGTTTTAGCGAGGCCGTAAGCAATTATCCGGTTCCCCAAAATTTTGAAGAAGCCTTGATGCTTGCCGCCCATCAAGCCAAGAAAATTCGTGAAGACGAGCCGAAAGTGGCATTTTACAAGGAGTATGTAGAAGACCGGGATTGTTTTAAGAGCGGTCGAATTGCCGAAGAATTGCAAATTACTACCGTCCAACTGCATCGTTTCCTGGCAGAAAACGATATCGTGAAATTCGAGAAAAGGCAATGGGTGGTTTTCACACCTTACCAGGCTTTGCAATGTGACGTGCCGTACATGTGGGAGAAGAAGAACGGCAAGGTTTATCCCACGGGGAGTGTCAAGCGATGGACCCCGGCAGGCCGTGAATATATTCTTGAATTGTGGCGTTCGAAGCACTCGGAAGAATTATAGTTATGGGAGAAAGCATATTACAGAAGATTATCCGTAGGACGGGACGTAAACCGAGTTCCTGCAAATGCCGGGCCTGCCGTAACCAGTGCCGTACTCCGTGCCTGGGAACTCCCGATGATATTCTCCGTCTGATAGAAGCCGGTCATCAGGATAAGCTGGCGGTAACTTACTGGTGTGTGGGGATGTTTTTAGGACGTTTGAATTATCCTATTGTGATGGTTCAAGCGGTTACAACGAATGAAGGTTGGTGTGTTTTTCACCATGACGGATTGTGTGAGCTTCATGATAAAGGGCTGAAACCTACTGAAGGCCGGTTATCACATCATTCTCTCAGACTTGAAAATTATAGTTTCAGTAAAAGTGTGGCTTATAATGTGGCGAAAGAATGGCTGGAAGAAGATAATTTGCCGGTGATTGAAACAATTTTCAGTCATTGGGGTGTTTTCGTCCCCGATGATTAAACTAATTGCACCCGGTTGCGCTAATCTTACACCGGTTTACATCTATTAAAATCAATTGTATGGAATTAAAGCGCACGATGACCTATGAAGAAATGTCAGCTCACATGGCCAGGCATTCTTTCAAGCACGTTAACCGGGTGAATGTCGGGAAGTATGCCCGTATGAAAGGGTATAAGGTTTACAAGTATATGGAGGACGGGAAAAGGTATTTCTTGTATGTGAATCCGGATTTGCCGGGATGAGGACCGATGAACGGCAAGTGAAAAGGAGGTGTATGTGTACATCTCCTTTTTTTGTTTTTAATTTGCTGATAAACAACCTTATATCTGAATTACATTAATTTCGGCAACTACCAGTATAATATATATATAATAACTATACTCTATTATCTATTACTCCTTATAAGGAAATCCTAAAAATGATACAGACAAATAGACCTTCAGGGATATTTGTCTGTTCATGGTATAAAAGTATTAATCTGAACGAAGTGAAGATTAAATACTTTTATACCCCCTTCCTTTCTTCTCTTTAATCATAGTTTCCACTTTAGTGGGAACTATGATTGACTCCCTATATTCCCTTTTTGTTTATGGGGAATACAGGGATTTCCCAGCAACACTTTGAAAGGTGTACAGCAAAAATATAAAGCTATTCCTTCCCAGTATTCGAATTTTATAAATTACCATCATTTGAGGCTTTTCCAGTCGCCGTCCTTTCAGCGGGTCGAAACTCCTAAAAACTTTTCCGGTTTGAAAAGGCTATTCTGCCGCAAAAGGAATTTATGGATACGGAAAAATTTAAAAACATAGTCGGAGAGGCGGCTAACGGAGGTGTGGCAACCATCCGTTTTTTCGGTAAGGTGACGGAGGAATCCACCACCCAGTTCAACAATGAATTTGATTATTTGGAGAATGTGGTGCGTCCGGCCCTTATCCGGGTACTTATCAATTCGGAAGGAGGTTCGGTGTTGTATGGCATGGGGACTTATTCCACCATTCAGAACTCCAAGGTTCCGACGGAATGTATTATCGAGGGTATGGCAGCCTCTATGGGTTCTATCATCTGGGCTGCCGGAGACCGGTCTTTGATGCGTGACTATTCCATCTTGATGATACACAATCCCTTCCAGCCTGCCGACGGCGATGAAAAAGAGGTTTCCGACCTGGTGAGAGCATTCACCAAGCAAATCGAAACGGTTTACCGGAAGCGATTCGGTTTGAAGGCAGAACTTGTCCGGGCCATCATGGATGGGGCGGCGGATAGGGACGGGACTTTCTTCGATGCGGCGGGAGCTGTGCGTGCCGGTATTATTCCGGCGGACTGCGTGTTGCATACGTCCAAGCAACTCTGTGAACGGGTGCGAAATGAGTTGTCGGGTGTGGAGGACATTACCCGCATCCAGACACTGATGGCTGAAATCAATGCTTCTCTTCCGGCGGAGGAAGTGAATAAACTTTTTCATCCCGAAATCCCTAATCTACCCCAAATCAATATACACATGAGTACAGAAAAGACAAATTCACCCGAGTATGCCGCTGTTGCAGCGACACTTGGCTTGCAAGACAATTATGAGGTAAAGGATGTGATGGCCCGCCTCAATGTTCTGGTATCCGTGGAGGCCAGGCTGAAAGAAACGGAAAAATCCCTTACCGATGCCCAGACGGTCATTGCCGGAAAGGATGCCACTATTACGAATTTACGAAAGGACTTATCCGCCGCCACCTCTTCCCTGACGGCTTATCAGGAAAAAGAAGCCAAAGAGAAGCAGGCGAAAAACGAAGCGATGATCGAGGCGGCTATCGTGGCCGGCAAGATAACCCGTGAGTCCAAGGAAGGCTGGCTGGCTATGGCCGGTGATAACCCGGAACTGGTTGAAAAGACGCTGGGCTCCATTCCGGACCGGGAGCAAATATCCAAAGAGATAGCCAAGGACCCGGCAAACATCCAGGCTGCTACGGACGCCCTCAAGACGGCTGAGGAAAAGATAGCCGAAAAGGTTACCCAGGTCGTCGGTGAAAACTTTGAGTTCAAGAAGATCCGGTAGCCTTTGCTTTTTAAGAATTGACGTGTTGCCCGATGGCAGACACAACACACGTATTGGCGCATACGGTAGTGCAGATTAAGCTGAAAATCAAAGAATAATCAAAAAACTACCATAACAATGGCTGATACAACAACTTTTTTACAGAACGGGTATAGCGGCGAGGTTTTAGAGGATTTAATCTCCTACACCGCCCAGGGTAATGACACTTACAAAGAGGGTCTTATCCATATCAAGTCGGGCATCCAGCATAAGTACACGCTGCCTGCCATCAAACTGGGTGACATCATCCAGGATAATGTACCTACTCCTACGAGCAATCACGGCAAAAAGGGTGAGAACGGCGAGAACGAATACACTTTTACGGAGCGCTACCTGGAACCTGCCGATTTCATGGTTTACTTGGAGTTCAATCCGAGGGATTATGAAAAATACTGGCGGTTTGCCCAGCCGGACGGCAATCTGGTATTCCGGGAATTAGATCCCAAAATCCAGGCAACGATGCTTCGTTTGCTGATGGACAAGAAGAACGAGTATATCGGAAACGCCATCTGGACGAGTGCCAAGGGAGGCGCTGCCACTGCGGGTATTACGGCTCCGGCAGATTCCATCCAAATCGGACGTGGAAAAGAGAAATACTTCGACGGGGTTGTCAAAAGAATCATCGATAACGTCAATGCTACCGACCCCGAAACCGTAGCCGGAGGCCAGTGTATTATTTCGGGTAATACGGAACTCTCTGACGGTGCGGCAGTGGAAAAGGCTCTTTATGCCATGTGGAAGAAGTGCCCGAAGCAGATTCGTAAGAAGACCAGCCTGTCTTTCGTCATCGGCTGGGATGCTTGGGATGCTTATGACCAGTACATCAGTGACAAGCAAGTGAAGTACAGTGAAAACACCGAAGTAAACCGGTACAGGTTCAAAGGGAAAAAGATCATACCGATTGTAGGCATTCCCGAACACACGATTGTTCTGGGCGAGTTCTCTACCGGTATGGAATCAAATCTCTGGATGGGTGTGGATTACGCCAACGATACGGAAGTGTTGAAAATAGACCGCCTGCAAAGCAACTCGGAGCTTTTCTTCTTCCAGATGAGAATGAAGATGGACGTCAACCTGGTTCGTCCCGGCGAAATCGTGGTTCATACCGCCTATAAGAAAACGGTCTAAACATTCATTCAAACTTTAATCACAAGGGAGGCGGAGCCTTTCTCCCCTCCCTTTTCTGAAACAAATTCAATCTTATGGCAAAGCAAAAAAATCCCATAGAATCACAGCTCCCGGAGGGGGCTGAAACCTTTCAACAAACAGATACTCCTGCATCAACTCAGCCGTCCGAACCGAAACCGGAAACAGTTTCACCCCCTGAAAAAAGGGCGGAGAAACCAGGTGAGCCGGAACCGGATAGCTTCGTTCTTGGCGTACTTCAATCATTCCCGGCTCACGAAGCACTGTATGTGGACCGACACGGAGGAGCCTTTACCCCGGACACTCCGGATGGTATCCGGGGAGATGCGGTGTTGTACGCCAATCCTTTCTACAAATCTAAAAAACAGTAAATCATGGCGATAGGTAATGTAATTATAAAGGATACCGACGGGAATATTCCTTATAGCGGTACTTCCGGTCAAGAAAAGGTGACCGGACTCCTTTTCGATGTCTCCCTGCAACCGACACTTTTTACGGAAGGGTACGGGAAAAACAATGAGGGAAAATTGAAGCTCAACGATGTGCTCTATATCACCAATTTCAAATCTGCCGTGCAGGATTTTGGTATTGTCGAACGGGTGGAAACCACTGAAGATGACGAGAACAATGTGAATTTTTTCCATGGTATTCCCGCTTATCACATCCGTGAATTTTTCCGGATGTCAGGTAATGTGGACGGAAACGGAAAACTGTACGTGATGTTCGCCGACTGTTCCGCCTCGTGGGATGCTATCGACGTCATGCAACGTGTGGCCGGCGGTTTGATTAACCAGTTGGGTGTATGGACGGAGCAGCCGATTTGGAAGCTGAACGGTGCGGAGGAGAAATACAATCTGAACCTTGTAAAAGGTTTGAATGACAAAGCGGTGGCTATGGCCGACCTGCACCAGCCTCTTTCTGTCGTGTTGTGTGCCAACCCGTCCAACACGGGAGCAAATACCAGTGAAGGCAAGCAGATTGACCTGAACAAGATTCCGAGTGCAATCTGCGAGGCGAGCCGTACCAGTGTGATTTTCGGACAGGCACGTTCAGCTTTGGTATCGACCATGCAAAAACGGAATGTCAATCATACTCCGGTGGGCTTTTTAGGGGCTGTGATGGGGGCTATTGCCCGTGCCAATGTACATGAATCGGTAGCCTGGGTACGCACATTCAACCTGTTCGACGACGACTTTCAAAACATCGAATTAGGGTTCGGGGATATTAACCTGACTGCGGATGATGAGTTTACCAGCCTGAATATGTATGAATCCTTGTCTCCGGTATTGCTGGACGATCTGGACGAAAAAGGATACATATTCCCTATTAAATATGCGGGCCGGGAAAACGGCATCTATATCAGTAAAGACCAGACTTGTTCTATCGGTGACTACCGGACGATTGCCCGTAACCGGACGATTAATAAAAGCCGGAGGGCTGTGCGTGCCGCTTTGCTGCCATACGTGAACAGTCCGCTTATGGTGAATCCAGCTACGGGTTTTCTGGCCCCTTCCAAGATTTCCTCTTTCAAGACTTTAATCGGTGACATCCTGGCGAAGATGCAGGCTGCGCAGGAAATCAGCGGCTATGCCGTGAATATCGACGCTAACCAAAACGTGCTGGTAGACGACACTTTGCGGATATCCTATGTGATTGTACCCGTCGGGGTCGCTGTGAAGATTTATGTTGAGGAAGGCTTATCATTAACCGCTAAATAACAGTATATATGGCTATTATAAATAATGTTGCATACAGTTGGAGTATGATTACTTTGGCTTCGACTGCTCTCGGTATCGAGGAAGGAAGCACTACCTTGGAGGGTGTTTCGGGTATCAAGTGGAACAAGAAACGTAAAATCGAAAGCAATTACGGCATGGGCGGTAAGCCGGTGTCGCGCGGATTCGGAAACATAAGTTACTCGGCATCAATCACAATGGACTATGCTACCCAGCAGATGTTGCGAAGCACTTATGGTTCTTTGATGGACATTGGGGAATTCGATTTGATTGTGAGTTTTGCCAATCCGATGGCAAGTGATGACTGGAGTACAACGACGGTCACGCTGAAAGGGTGTATTTTTAGTGAGGACGGATTGGAGTCGCAACAGGACGACACGAATATCACTAAGGAGTTCGATTTGAATCCGTTCGATATTGTTATCGGGGACGGGGATACCATTTGAGGCTAAATTTAGGGAAGCGTTACTTTTGAGGTAACGCTTCTTTTGTGATTGGGGTAAAAAGGCTACTTTTGCAGTCTTTTGAGAAATAGCAAATTATACATTCATATATATGGTAGAAATTACTGAAGAAAATTTTCCGAAGCTAATCGGTTCGGAATTGCCCTTGGTCATTGACTTTTGGGCTGAGTGGTGTGGTCCTTGCAAGGCTCTTGCTCCCATGATGGAAGAATTTGCCCGGGAATATGACGGGCGAGTGATTATTGGTAAGTGTGATGTGGAGGAGAATAATGATTTGGCGGTACAGTTTAAGATACGAAGTGTGCCGACGATATTGTTTATGCGGAATGGAAAGGTGGTAGATAAGGTTGTTGGGGCGGTGAGCCGGGAGGAGATTGAAAAAAAATTGAAGAATTTAGTCGAATAGACAATTTCACCAAAGTGAAGGGATAAAAGAGATAATGGAGCTGTCCGGTTCTTTTATCTCTTTTTTATTATCCCCGTGTGTCATTAAACTATGTAACAGTTATTCCTCTATTCTGGACCGAAGAATAAACGGAAACGGATAGATGGATGTAACATTTGAAGGAAATTCTACTAAGGGGAAGAATGAATGGCTGACACCGCCTGAATTATTGGCTAAACTGGGGAAGTTTGATTTGGACCCTTATTCACCGGTGAACCGGCCGTGGGCGACGGCTGCCCGTCACTATACGATTGAGGATGACGGGTTGAGGCAACCTTGGTTCGGGAGGGTATTTTGCAATCCGCCCTATGATACGGCATTGATTGTACAGTTTATAGAGCGTTGCGTGGAGCATGGAAATGTGATAGCGCTGACTTTTGCCCGGACGGAAACGAAGCTGTTTCAGGAACTGATTTTTAAAAAGGCACATTCGATTTTGTTTATCAAAGGAAGGTTGTCTTTTCACCATATAAGCGGTGAGCGTGGCGGGACCGCCGGAGCGCCGTCCTGTCTGATCTCGTTTGATGAAAGGAACAGTGAGGTTTTGAAGAATTGTGGTATTTCCGGGAAATTTCTCTTGCTCTAAACCTTTTTCACTGAATGGCGGTATTCTGCGGATGAACATTAATTTAAAAAAGATGGAAGAAAAAACACTTACGCTTGCTCAGGAAGAGCAAATCAGAAAGAAGGCTTTAGAGATTAAAGCCGAGAAGAAACTCCGAAAGGTATATCCGATGGTTGTCTGGGGTGATCCGGAATGTGAAGAGAAAGAGGTCTATGTAGCTTATCTGGCCGAACCGACATTCCCCCAGTTTTCCAAATTCATGGCCGCCTCGAAGAAGGACGAAGTAACTGCCATGCGCAGCCTTGCCAGAGATTGCTTCCTCGATGGGGACAAGGAGCTGGTGGATAATGAATCGTTGTTCTTGTTCGGTTTGATGGGGCAGTTATCGGAAATCATCACTACCCGCCAATCCACGCTGGTAAATTTATCCAAAGCTGGGAAGTAAAGGATGAGCAGCGGATACGCCAGCGGGCGATATATATCCGCCATTACTTTCCCGGCGTGAACTTAGATATCATCTCGGATGAAGAGTTTGCGATGCTTTCCGAGGAGGCTTTATGGCTCCATCAGCAGATGACCGTAAGCCGTATGACAAACGCTCTTACTACACCTGTCTCTTAATTGATTTCTTGCTTGCACCCCCGTTGGCTTTTTTAGCCGGCGGGGGATTTTTTTTAATCGTAATCGTCCGTTATGGGCTATTCTACCCCAAAAACAGAAGTATGGCCCAAGAGCAGAATTATCAGGTAAACTATACCATCAATGTCGAGGCGACCGAAGGAACCCGGAAGGTACAGGCGTTTGCGGATTCGATAAAAAGCCTGATTCTGGCGAAAAATGATTTGACGCCTGCCGTCAACAACATTCAGAAGATGATGAATGATGTTGACAAGATTTTCCGGACGAAAAGCGGAAAGAAGCGGGATTATACCTATAAAATGGATATTAACACGTCCGGAACGGAAGAGAAGCTGGGACGTGTGAAGACTCTGCTTACCGAAATCGGGGAACTTTCCAAAGGAATCCATCTGGTTATTAATGCCGGACAAGCCCCGTTAGACAGTAAGAAGATAAAGTCAAACGCCAAAACCCTTTTGGATAAGAAGCTGTCTGAAAACCGGAAAGCGGAAATTGAAAAGAATGCGGCTTCGGCGGTCAAGACAATGATGGAAACGCAGAAGCGGATCACCAAAGCGGTCGGGAAAGTGAATGCCGCTTTGGTGACTTTGGAAAAGGGTCGTGAGGTAAATATCAAAACAGACGTAGCCAAACAACGTCTGCAAGAGTTGCTGGGTATGCTGCGCCAGTTAAAAGGAGCCTGTAAAATGACGATGGGCGTACAAATGGGCTCGCCCGGCAAAGGAACTGCTTCTTCTGCAATCAAAGCAACCGGTACTTCTTTCCATCCACCGTTGCTATATACCCCAGAGCGCCCCTTTGTGTTATCTCAAAAGGCTTCGGAGAAGTTACAGGAAAAGCTGATTACCAACCGTGCCCTGGCCAAAGAGAAAGCGGAACGTAAACGTGCGGACGAAGCCGCCCGGCTTACAACCCAGCGTGCCCTTATCGATGCCAGAGGCAAGGAATGGGACCGGCAACGGGAAGTGAGGGCGGAAGAAGTCAGACAGCGTAAGGCCAAAGCGGATGCGGAACGTGCGCTTCGGGAGAAAACACGCTTGGAACAACAGGATGCCGCCCGTGCGGTTGCCGCCGTGCAGCGTCAACGCCGTGCCCTTGCAACCGGACAGACCAACAAGCAGCGGGCGGCTATCAACCGTCTGCAATATGTGCGTACTCCATCCATCCGCAATTTGCCGATGATGTATATGCTCAACGGTTATGCGATGTACGGGTTCCTAAAATCCGAACTGACCAAAGCTGTGGAGTACAGTAACATTATGACCTCTGCCCAGAGTATTCTTCGGGTAGCGGATAACGACCTGACAACCTTTGAAAACCGGTTTACAAAGATGGCTTTGTATGTCCGTAAAATCGGTGTGGAAACGAAGTTTACGGCAGTCGAGGTTGCCGGAGCCGTGAAATACCTCAGTATGGCGGGTATGGGCATCGATACGATTAATGAATCCATCCGTCCGATAGTGAACCTGGCGCTTATCGGAGATAACGACGTATCTCAGATTGCGGATCTGGCCACCAATATTCAGACGGGTTACGACATCAAGAATACCAGTATGGGTTCCGTTGCCGATATTCTTGCTTCCACGATTTCCCGGTCGAATGTGAATGTCATTGAAATGGCGGAGAGCTACAAGATGGCAGCCGGTTACATGAGGATGGCCGGTATCGAGTTCAGTGAGAGTGCCGCTGCCATCGGTATTTTGGGAAATATGGGTGTCAAAGGGACAATGGCGGGAACTTCGCTCCGTGCCATGGCAACCCGTTTTGCCAAACCTACCCGGGAGTCGCAAAAAGTATTGGACCGTCTGGGGGTGAAATTCACCGAATACCGGGACATTTACGGAAAGCAGGTAGAGAAACTGCGTCCTTTGGCGGAAATCTTTGAAGACCTGAACAAGAAGGGGGCAACCGTCGGTGACATGCAGGCCATTTTTGGCAAGATCGGCGGTAATGCCGCCATGATGTTTGTGCGCAATTATGACCAGTTGCGCACCCTTACCGTGCAGAACCGGGGTTCACATGGCATTTCCGGTGAACTGGCAAAAGTGAAACAGGACAACACTAAGGGATTGTGGGCACAGGTCACCTCCCAGCTCACAGAAAGTTTTATGCAGGGGTATGAAGTGCTGGAACCGGTCATCAAATCCATGTTGTGGGATTTCCTGAGCAAGTTCAACGCTCCCGAATTTGCCAGGGGATTGACCTCTATCGGCCAGTCCATCTTGAACATCCTTTCTCTTTTAGGGAATGTGGCGACCTGGATGACCCGTAATTTCCACTGGATTGAACCCTTGCTTTTTTCAGGGTTTGTAGCCACGAAGTTGTTTAAGCTGGCCGGAGCACTCACCAATATCGGGATTGCTTTAGGATTTATCGGCAAGCAGTCGGCAGCGGGTTCCGTCATTCAGATGGTAGGTGGTTTGGTCGGCGGTGGCAAAGGTATGTCATTTGCCGGCAAGCGTGCCATTGTTTCGGCATTGAGTGCTGCCGGGATTTCAGGCAAAGGAGCTATGCGGCAGGCATTGCTATCCACCGGCATGGGCGGCATGGTGTCGCGTGGTGCTTTGGGCTTGTTCTCCACGCAGGTTGCTACCGGCAACGGTTTGATTGGCGCCGGAGCTTCAATCGGGGCACTCGGCAGTAGCGCTGTTGCCGCCACTGCCGGAATAGCCGGATTAATTGGTGCTTTGGGATGGGTGGCCTACAAGACCTGGAAAATTAAGCAAGCAAAGGATGCCGTATTGGAGGAAATAACGGCGAACCGGAAATACCGTTATCCATCCATAGATGCCCTGAACACGTCTTTGACTGAGACTTACAAGCAGGCTATGAATGCCAAAAAGGCCGTGGAAGAACTGACGGCGGGAAAAACCATTGAGGAAGGTTCCGGTCAGAAAATCGGGGCCTTTACCGGCAACTGGTGGACGGCTTTTCTTTCTTCTTTCGGTGCTGCCAATTCGGGACGGTATGGCGGGATGCAGTCTACGGATTATTATAATTTTTCGGATGCCCGCCAGGACGATACCCGCAATGCGATCCGTACCCTTGCGATGAAAGACAGCCAGGGACGTATCAATTCCGCTTATGCGGCCTTGGGCAAAGCACGTACCGATGTTGAAATCGGGGCATTTATTCAGAATATCCGGAGCAAATTCGGACAGAATGAAAAGAATCTGGATGATACACTCTGGACGAAAGACCGGAACGGTAAGATTATATACAAGAAAGGTGTCGGGGAACTGAAAGAAGCGGACGCTTATAAGTTATATGATTACGCCTTGTATATGAATACGGAGGTGGTTCCCGAGATTTCAAGGGTAGCCGCCGAATACCGGAGAATCATGTCCTCACCTGCCTCCGCACAGGCGACCTTGCGCGCTAATGGATTCGATTTTGACCTTTTAGCCAAAAATGGATTTTATCAGGATAAAGACGACAACTGGGTACAAAAGGCTTTGGAGAAAAATGCTACGGATAAGGAACGGGAGGATGCCCTTGCCGGGTACCAGGAAGTGCATAACGCCGTGGTCAATTTTACCTCTTCTTTACGTCGAACCTGGGGCGGTTCGGCAGAAATCGCTGAGAACATCATGCGGAAAGCGGGCTTTACCTCTTCCCTTACCTCCAATGAGCCGGATGAAGCGGATACGCAACCCTTTAACGCCAATGATTTCAGTTATCGTTCCGGTGCCGACGATGGTATGGCCGGTGGAAATTATTCAGGCACCGGCAAACTGTCTTCTGCAGCCCCGAAACAGGTGATTGTGAATATTACGAATTTGTTGAGCGTGGAAGCCATCAACCTGTTAAAGAACAAAGACGGGCAACAGGAAGAGGTACAAAACCTGAAAGAACAACTGAGCCAGTTGTTGATTGATGTGGTGCATGATTTCGATGCAAGTTGGAACGGTTAATCAGTAAAAGAATATGAGCAGATTATTAAATATAGGCAAATCGGTTCTCCTTAGCGGGGGAATCATCGGCAACGGTTCGTTGGGCAGTTACATCAGCGACGCTGCCCGGCGTGGTTTAGGAATGGGCCTTGCCGAATTCCAGGATGGTGCGGTACACTATTTCTCAAAGGATAAGGAGATACTGAAACGTGCCGTTATACAGACAGCTTCGCAGTTGGCATACGGGGCATTGCGCTCTTATCCCCGTTTCCTGCAATACTGGGAACAGAAAGAGCGGGACAAGTATCTTCAAACGAAGTCGCAGACCAGCATCGCCAACAAGACCGGGCAATACTACCAGCTCATCAGCGAGCAGCAGGCGGTTGCCAGGAAAAAGAACTATGCTGATTCGATAGTGGGTCGTGTGGTACAGGATTATCTGGAACTGGCTATTTCAGAAGAGGGCAATTATTTCGATACGAAGAGCGGAAAGGTGGAAAAAAACAGTAATTACGGACTGGTGACTTTCGTGGATTTGCAGCCGATGGTGCAGGTGAACAGCAAGAACAATATCGTGATGACACAGGTGCAAGGCCGGGATTATACGAGGAAAGAATATGTCTCGGGTGGGGATTTGGAAATCTCTATCAACGGGAAGATAACCAGTAAATACGCTGATGTTTACCCCGAAGCGGAAGTCTCGAAGTTTCTGAAATTGATGCAATTCAAAGGGGTGCTTGATTGTGATAATACGGTTTTGCGGCAGTTTCATATCGACAAGCTGATTGTATTGAGTTATTCGCTTTTGGCTACGGATTGCCGGAATGTGCAGGCTTATACGCTTTCGTGCGTTGCCGTGGAACCGTCCGAAAGTGTGCAATTGAAGTTAGCAGCCGAGGAAGAGGTGGATGTTGCTATCAAGCATTCTAACAAGTGGATAAAATACGCCCGGCTTGGAGCCGAGGCTATCGATCCGGCTTCACTTTTAAAAGTATCTAAATTATGGTTGTAGGAATGTTGGATGTTTTATCGTGCCGGATTACTATCGGGGATGCCAACCCCGGTAATCCGATGGTGATTCAGTCTCCGATTGTGCTGACGGAGGTGGAAGAAGTAGAAATAAACGAATCTTATAAAAAACTGATCGGTACGGCAAAGATTGTCTTTCCCAAGGGCACTGTATTCCAGAGTACGGTTATCGGCAATGCCACTATCGAAGGAAAGGATGCCGGTCGGATCACCACGGAGATCATGCAGGACGGTGTGGTTATCGAGAAGCGCAGTACGCAACAAGCGATGAATGAAGTGAGCTTCAAGGTGGGGCAACGGGTCAAAATCGAACTCGGTTATAACGGACTGTTGAAAACGATGTTCGAGGGGTATATTTCCTCTTACAACTCGGCTTCCAAGTTTGAGATTCATTGCGAGAACATGGCGTATAAGCTGAAATTGAAGCAAGCCCCGAAAATAGAAACTCCGGCCTCTACCAGTGTGAATGACGTGCTGGGTGAAAAGTACGGGTTACTGAAAGATACGGGGTTTGTGATTCATTCGGAGACCAAACGGTTCGACATACAAATCGGCAAGGTGAAGATCACGGATAATTTTACGGTGGCCGATGTGTTGTCGGAATGGAGCAAGTATAAGGTGTACTGCTTTTTGAAGTATGATGAAAATTCACCGGACAATATGCCTGCCCTCGCTATCGGACGCCCTTATTCGTCATCCAAGAGCCAGCCTGTTTTTCCCAAGGACAGTGAAGCGAAGCCCTTCCGGATTTATTTCAATTACCATGTGGCGCAAGACGGTTTGAAGGTGGTGAAAACCGACCCGAAATTCTTGGCCGTAACGGGAAAGGCGTTGGGTTCGGATGAAAAGTTCTTTGAGGTGACTGTCCGGTTGAATCCCGATTACGATCCCACGGTAGCAGGCAGCAAGCAATTTCAGACCGTCAATGCGACCCAGATCAGCAAGAAGACACATAAGGTAACAGGGAATACTACGGCAGAAGGCGCCCAGACCAAAACGAAGGTGGATTTGAGCACTTATACGATTGTGCCCTATATGAGTCCCAACATGAAGATTAATTCGGATAAGCTGGTGGAAGAAACCATCGAGTATTTTAAAAATTACAATCTGAACGGGATTACGGGAAGTATTACTCTGTTCGGTGATTTGGCGTTGAATACGGCGGTGCAAGTGGAATTGGCTGATGACCGGAACCCGTCCAAGAATGGGGTCTATATTACAGAAGAGGTGACGACGACTTTCGGGGTGCAGGGGTATCGGCAGAAGGTGACGATACCGTATAAGGTTTCAAGAACCTAAATTAGTAGCTTGTATGGTATTTGTCGGGATAAAAATACTGCTAATTTCAATAAAAGCAGTATATTTGTCCCAAAGCAAAAGTAATGGATGATAAATTGAGAGCTCTGTTTGAGCAGAACAACGGTTATTTGCTACGCAGTCAACTGCCGGACAAAGGAACCTACAACCATCTTCTTTCTCTTGTGAAGGAAGGAGTCGTGGACCGTGTAAAGCAGGGTGTATATCACTACGATACAATGTCATTTGATAATACCATGATTGATGTGGAAAAGGTTGTTCCGGGAGGCGTGTTGTGCCTGTATTCTGCATGGTCCTATTACGAACTCAGTGTGCAGATACCCCATTCCTTCAATATTGCCATTGAGAAAAGCCGTAAAATTACCTTGCCTGTTTTTCCTCCGATAGATTTGTATTACTGGAAGCGGGAATACCATGAATTAGGTATTGTGGAGCAAGAGATAGACGGATATAAAGTAAAAATCTACAATATTGAAAAGTCAGTATGCGATGCCATTAAGTACAGGAATAAGATTGGGAGCAGTGTAACGACGGAGATACTGAAAAATTACCTTAAACAAAAGGACCGTAATCTTCCTCTCCTTATGGAATATGCCAGGAAGACGAGAGTGGAAAAAATATTGAGAACTTATATGGAGATGGGACTATGATAAAAGATATATCAAAATCGGTAAAGGCGAAATTATTAAATATCGCCAAGGAACAACATCTGGATTACCAGCAACTTGTTACGAGATACTTGTATGAGCGGTTGTTATTCCGTTTGTCGAAGAGTGATTACAGGGAAAAGTTTTATCTGAAGGGAGGCGCTTTGCTTTACGCCATTGAAAAGGAATTGCCTCGTCCGACAAAAGATGTCGATTTTTTAGGAGTGAGGGTAAAAAATGACCTTGCCCATATTAAAAATGTGTTTAGTGAGATTTGTCAAATTCCTTGTGCGGAGGATGGCGTGCATATTGATATAAATTCAATTGAGACAGTAGAAATCACTGAAGAAAAGGAGTATTCCGGTATCCGTGTTTCGTTTGTGGCAAGGCTTGATACAATCAAGCAGGTGATGAAGATGGATATAGGCTTCGGTGATGTTGTAACTCCTGCCCCATGGGAATTGAACTACCCGTCTTTTCTTGAGAGTTTGCCTCAAGCCAACATTTTAGCTTATTCGCTGGAATCCGTTGTTGCCGAAAAATTTCAGGCTATGATAGACCTTGCGGAATTTAACAGCCGTTATAAGGATTTTTATGATGTTTATAAGATATTGAGCCGTTATGCGATAAATGATGTCATGCTTACGGAGGCTATTCAAGCGACTTTTAAAAACAGGGGTACTTTGTACCGTCCCAATCATCCGCTGTTTACAGCCGATTTTGCCAAAGACACCAACCGTAACCGGCAATGGAACAATTTCTTGAAGCAAATCAAGCAAAGCGGATTTCAGGATTTTGAGGCTGTCATGGCTTTGATTACCGAACGTCTGGAACCCCTGTACCGAACTATTGATAAAGGATGAAACTACAATACGCATCAGACCTGCATTTGGAATTCTCCGCCAATTCCAGCTATCTTAAATTGAATCCGCTGGAAGTTAGCGGGGACATTCTTGTGTTGGCGGGAGACATCGGTTATCTCGGTGATGTCAATTACGAGAAGCATCCTTTTTGGGATTGGGCTTCCGCAAACTACCGGCAGGTAGTTGTTGTTCCCGGCAATCACGAATTCTATAAGCTGTTTAACATTGACGAGGTATATGACGGATGGACTTATCCGATACGTCGGAATATTAGCTATTATTACAATACCGTGATTCCATTGGATGATGATATTGATTTGATAGCAACAACTTTATGGAGCCATATTGATATCCGGGACGCTTTCCGGACAGAGGCTGCCGTAAACGATTTTAAAAGAATTCGTTCGGGTTCGGAACCGTTGTCGTGGATGCGTTTCAATGAAGAACATGTCCGGTGTTTCCACTTCCTTGCAGATAACGTAAAGCGTAGCAAGGCAAAACATATCATTGTGGCGACACATCACGTTCCCTCTTTTGAACTGATGGCCGGAGAATTTAAAGGAAGCGCTTTGAACGGAGCTTTTACGGTTGAATTGGGAGATTATATGGCCGACAGTCCTATCGGATACTGGATATACGGGCATTCCCACCATAATATTGATAAAGTTATCGGCAAGACCCAATGTCTCTCCAACCAGTTGGGATATGTATTCCAAAACGAACACCTGTCTTTCTCCCGGAATAGTTATATCGAAATCGGGTAAGGAATAAACCTGCATACTGTTCTCCGACTATTCTTCTGCTAAAAGAAGAAGTATGGAGACGAAGAACAGCCAGCGGATGATTCGTGAAGCGATCCGGAAAATAGCTCTGGGGCGTAGCATTGACCGGGTGGATATGTCGCATTGCGGTACGGGAGGCGTGGGAACGGCCCGCCTGATTCACGGTTATGTGGCGAAGATAAACAATGAGGAGGATGAATACCTGGGCACTATCGACGTGGGAGAATTTCCCGACGAGACCGCCAGTTCGGAGCCGATTATTCACAAAGGGGTGTTGTTGTCGGGGTTGCAGGACAATTCCGGAGGATTCCTGATTATCCCCACTTTGTTTTCAGATGTAACCATCGTTACCGACGCGGCTACCAAATACGCGTATGTCGTAAATTTCTCCCATGCCGATTTTATACAAATTCTCTCCCATACGGAAAGCGTGATTGGCGTGACGGAAACCGAAGAACTGGATGCGGAAAGTAACGATTCCCCCGATTATGACCGGTTGGAGAAAACCGGTAACGAAAGTTCCACCCGCTATACCGCCGAAGCCATTCAGACCCTTGTCAAGAACAAGAACGACAAGCAAGCAGAAATCACAGTCAAGCCTGAAAGTATTGTCCAAAAAGTTGATAAGTCCCTGTTTAACCAGACAGCGGACAAGCTGGAACAGCATGTGAACGGCACTTCTGTGGTGGTAGCGGATAAAAAAGTGACTATCGGTGGTGAAGATGCCAGTGAACCGTTGGTACTTGGGAATGAATTGGCACAATTGATGCTGGAATTTATTACGGAATGCAGCAAAATCATGACCCCGACCTTAATGGGAACTATGCCGGCCGTGAACTCTCCAAATTTTCCCTCCCTGGCTTCCAAAATTCAAAAATTCCTTTCTAAAACTGCCTATACGAAATGAGTGTCATCCTATTGCCTGACATCGGAGAACTGAATCCGGACAGTTTGTGCTACTCCATCTATTCGGAGTTGTATCACAACTTTTTTAATGCCCAGGATAAAAAAAGTGAAGAGAATCCATACGGTATAGAAGAAGGCGACGACACTTCCATCCGTTTGCGTAACACGGCTTATAATTTTGCTTCCGCCATAGCGGGCGCCGTTGCCGGGGAAGGTAGTGAAAGCGGAGGCGGGATATTGCTGGACTACCTGAAAAAGACGGGTGGCGACATGCGAGGTTCGCTGCGTGCGAATTACGGTTTTGAAGCGGGAGCCGGAAATACCCGGCTGTTGGGCACTTACGAAGAGATCGCCGATGACGGGGTAACTCCCGTATATGGGTTGCAGGTGTATGGGGATATTCGTATCGGAGGAAGCAACTTATTTATCGGCGGGCAGCAGTTTATCCGTTATACAGCCGGGGACGGCGTGGTAACTATTGAGAACCTGGTCATTTCATTCGGACATTCCAGTTTGTCCTGTCTGGGCGAAATGGTGTTCGGGGAAAACAAAGCCAAGGGGGTAGCTATCTCGTCCGGAACTATCTATATAAAAGGCAAGGAAGCGTTTCATGCCGGTAACGCTAATCTTCCGACTGTCAACTGGGCGATGCAGGATGCCACTGTTTCCGGAAAGCTGCAAGTAGCGGGTGCGGTCACCTTATCGGGTGAATTGTCGGCTTTGTATGGTGTCAGGCTGGGTACTGACGGTAAGGAAATCATTACGCTTTTCAAAGAGGAAGCCCGTTTGAATGGCTTTCTATCCATTGGCGTGGGATATGGTGTGAAAATCGGTACACATCCCGTATTGTACCGGGTCAATGAAACGGATGTCCGGCTGGCCTGTGACTACGGGCATTTGCTGCTGGGCAGTGAAAACACACAGCAGATACGACTTTTTTCGGGATTAACTGATATAGACGGGGACAATATATTAATCAGCAAATACGGAGCAGCTTATTTCCCAGATTCTTTACGGGTGGCCCATAATTACGGTGCGGATCTGCTTTCCACTTACCGTGAAAATGATGCGGACGAAGGTCTTGTCATTCATAAGAAAATGCGGTTCGGAAGCAAACAAGGCATATTCCTTTCCGGTGACAGCCGGCAACTTTTCTTATGCAGCCTGAATGACAATGCAGCCTTCGGTTTTCGGGACTCGACTTCGGTTTACCGGTTACCCGATAGCGGTTCACGTTCACTTTACCTCCAAACGAACTGTGACTTTATTACTTTCTCCCAAGCGATAGAAGCTAAAAAATCAGTTGGTATCGACGGCTCGTTCACCCGATTGACGGATAAACACCTATTCTTTACCAGTGAAAACTACCTGTTATCGACAACAGACGGAATCAAGCATTTCGGAAATGCCTATTTCACAGGCAGTGTCAGTTCGGAGCGTTTTTCTTCGGGCTTTGCCGGTTATGGCTGGGGAATATTGAAGAATCAGACAACGGGTAATATTTCTGCCACTTTTGACGAACTGACTATCCGCAAGAAGATGCGCATTTATGAGCTGGAAGTGCAGAAAAACAGTGCGACCAACGGCTCCCTTTGGGTCAGTGATTCATGTAGTGGTGACCGGGTGGAAAGAATCAGTTAAGCATGTCGAAATATAATTATCCTACATATAAAATCATTATTGCACCGGATTCGCATAAGACCCAAGGGTTACAGACGGGTGATGTGGTGCGCAGGCAATACCGGGACGGGAACAACCTGATTTATTCCCTGATGATTGTATTGGAAAGCGGTACGGATGTGATCGGTGATAAAGAATCGCATTATTTTACCGGGGCACTTGTTGAAGGCGACGCACCTCAAAACGGGGAGTTGCTTGATTTCGTGCGGGTGACCAACCTTTTCAACCCGGAGCGGGGCGGTGCATTGTACCTGACTGCTTCGGATGCGGCTTCGCCCTATCTGGATGTCATCGACGGGATGGCCACGGAACATTCGCTCTATCGGATGGAGAAGAACCTGCGTATCTGTGCCGGAGAAGTATTTGAGTTCCCAATTACCGGTCGAGTCAGTTATCCCGAACGGATGGTTATTTCCTATCATATCCGTGCCTCCCGCCCGTTATCCGATGTGCCTTTGACTTTCGGGTATTCAGATGGTGAGGAAACGGACGGTACGGACGCGGTGACTGTCACGACGGATTGGGAGTACAAGCTGACTTTGATAACGGTGGACTATCCGCCCCAATATGCCCGACGACTTACTATCGCTCCCGTCCTGTCGGGTGAAGACTGGTGTGATATTTCGGATTTAAACATTGTCCGGCTATCCGATATCGCCACATTTTCCGATTCAACAAAAGCCCGTGTCGGCAAGATTAATGGCATCATTGATCCGGTATTCGGCATTCTGGACGGTTACGGTGCTTACTTTCAAAGTCTTTATGCTACCCGGAACGTAAACATTGCGGGGACTCTGACTGCCGGGGATGAATCGGGTTTCGCCTCAACTTTCTATGTGGGAAAAATTCATAAGAACGTTATTCCGGATTCTGTCGGTTGCTGCTTTTCCGGGGGCATAACCGTTGAGGAAAACAGTCCGGCAGGTATCGGTCGTATTGTTCGGGTGGACGGTGATACGGAGCTTATTGTACAAGGCATTGAATGGCGACGAGAACATACAGGACAAAAATACAACTTTTCTGTTTGGATAAAATCGAACGGGGGGACAATCTCTTTTTATCAGGACGAACACTTTATCCAGGAGGTTGAAACCGAAGCTACCGGAGAATGGCGGCGGTACAAGGTGCCGTTCACTATTGAGGCTTCGGAACGTCCAACCTTTACTATCGGACTGAAAAGCATGTTTACCGGTGTCCTGCTGACTGCCCCACAAATGGAAAGCGGCGAACGGGTTTCGCAGTATCAGCCTACGGATGGCAAGCTGTCATACACGGAGGATTATGGCGCCTGGTTCTGCAAAGGAGGCGTCGGCGGCACGATACAGAATCCCTTATTGCGGCTGAATGAGGACGGTTCGATTTGTTCCCGGGACGGGTCTTTCGTCATTCTGCCGGACGGTACGGGACATTTCGCCGGGGGCAAGTTTAGCTGGACGGATAAGGATATTATATTGAAGGATATCACTATCCGCTGGGGTGAGATGGATGAAGAGACCAAGGAGAATATTTTATCTCAAACTGCCGCTTATACCGTAGAAATCCTGACGGATAACGGGAATCATTTTATCAACGGGGAAATTGCCACTGTCCTGACTGCCTATGTCTATAAAGGTTCGGAAGAAATAACCGAAACCATTCCCGATAACCTATTCCATTGGAAGAGAACGTCGGTCAATCCGGACGGAGATACGGTGTGGAACGAACTCCATGCGGGAATAGGGCGTCATTTGGCGGTTTCGGATGAGGATGTTGACCGACGGGCCACTTTTACGTGCGAAGTTACAATTAATACATAAGAATATGGCAGTTATTTCAAGAGGACAAATTACAATCGTAGATTTGAATGATGGCAAGTCCATCAATTTGTATTTAGGGAGCAATGTTGCGACCACCCAGATATTCAACAAGGAAAACAGCAGTTACGTTCCCTCGTGGTCGGCTTCTCCTTTCCTGATAATTACCCCGGAGGTGTATGTTACCGGAGTCGGAACCAATCAGGTAGCCCGGTTGAAAGGAGTCCCCGTATGGAAAATCAATGGTTCGACCACCCTTTCCACTTTCGGGGCCACCGCGGCGGCGGCTTCCCCTTATGCCCTGACCATCAAGAATAATATGACGGCAGTCAATCAGCTTCATGTGGAATGCGAGGTTATCTATGTCGATCCGGATACGGGAGCAGAAACCAAAGCCAAGGCATCCATCACCTATACCAAAACCATTAACGCCGGGCAGTTGATTTGTGCTATCGCCTATGCTCCCAACGGTACTGTGTTCAAGAATGGCGCTTCTGCCAGTCTGAAAGCCCGTTGCGATATGTGGAGGGGTTCAGTTATCGATAACACGAATGTCACGTACAAGTGGTACAAATTAGGCAGCGGGACCTGGACAGAAATCACAGCCGCCAATGCCGGAGGAATCACCGGCTATACCACCAACGAGATAACTATACCTGAATCGGCTGTGCTTAACTTTGAAAGTTTCAAGTGTACCATTAAAGACACGGATGCTGCCAGTGGCACTTATAACACCACTGTGAGTGACGTCATCTCCTTTGCGGACATGAGCGATCCTTACCAGGTGGAAATTACCGCCCCGGCAGGCACTACACTGACTTCGGGGCTTACTTCCACTACTCTGACCGTGAACTGCTGGCAGAACGGTGTTTTGCTTCCTGATTCCTTTTTTACCGGTGCAACGTGTACCTGGCGGAAATTCAACAAGCTGGGCGTGCAGGATACGGCGTGGGGTACTGCGGGGGTCAAGACAGGCCGGTCGCTCACCGTTACTCGTGCAGAAGTATCGGTAGCAGCCACATTCACCGTAGAAATCAGTAAGTAATGGCGTTGCTGGCAAGAGGACAAATTACCATACGTGTGGCCACCGACACGTATTCCGTTTATCAGAGTGTCGATAAGGCGGCGATTCCGTGCGACCATACGGGAAAAGTATTGGGTTCGCTTGCGTTTGCTTCGATTATTTCGGTACGTTGCGGAGAGACGCCGGTCACCAACTTTACCATCGGGGCTATTACCAAACCGGCAGGGTTTGCTTCAATAACCGTCAATCAGAGTACAAAAACCATTTCCTATACGGTAAGCAGCGGCAATACGACCTTGGCGGATACCGGGACGATATCAGTTCCAGTAACGGTAAACAGCCAGACTTTCACTATTTCATTCGGTTGGTACAAGGTTAAATCCGGTACTCCGGGTACACCAGGGGTAGATGCGAGTTTACTGGACTGGGTAGCGGATTGGAACAGTGGCAAAACTGTGATTGACGGGCAAAGTGTCATTACTCCCAAAATCTTTGCCGGAAGCAAGAACGGCAACGGGACTATTACCGGAATAGCCATCGGCCGGTTTTCGCTTAGTACGCGGAACGCTTCGGGCGTTATCTCAAAAGAAACCGTTAACGGTATTTATGGTTTCAGTGACGGTAAAAAAACTTTTGCCCTGGATGCGGCGGGGAATGTACAGTTAGGAAACGGGAATGAATACATAAAATATAATGTATCGACGGGTAAGGTGGAGTTCGGTTCTTCCGTATCGCTGAACTGGGTGGGTGCGACCTATATCGGTTCAACGGGTATTTTCACCGGAACGTTGTCGGCAAATACGGTGAACGCCATCCGGATTAACGCTTCACAGATTACGGCAGGGACTATCAGTGCTGCCAGGATCGATGTGAATGCGTTGAAGGCTTCGTTGATAACAGCCGGGAATATCGAAGCGCTTACGCTGAATGTGGTCAGGGGAAAGATAGGCGGCTGGAGTCTGGATGCGGATTCCATCTACCGGGGAACCAAGAATAATACTTCGGGTGGTTATACTTCGGCATCCGGTTCCGTTACAATCGGCTCAACGGGACTAAGAGGATTGAAATGGAGGCTGGATGCGACCGGAGCCGGTGCCATTGCCGGAAGCAATATCGTGTGGGACGCTGCCGGAATTGTGACTTTCTCGTCGGCAGTATCCCTCTTGTGGACGAATGCCGCCGTCAATGCAGCCAATAGCGGGAAGCTATATGTTAGGGGAACCGGGTTGAACCACCCTGCCACCCGCAAGGTCGTACTCAACGGGAAGGTTGTCAGTGAATCCGGTTCAAGGGGATTGAGTTTAACTGTAATTGCGCGTGACACGCTGGTTGTTAATTCCACTACCAATTATGACGTATATGGAAGCGACACGAATTGCAACACACTTGCAACCGCTTTGAATGCGATGGGCAGTGATAAGATTGTCATCCTCACCTCGTATGATGCCATCCGCATCAATGCAACGTTGAATACGGCTATCCAGCGTTGCGGCGGCAGCGACTGTCTGATAACGGATGCCCGGAATCCTTTTGCCTTCGTCGGCATACCGGGTATCGGGAAGAATAACGGTTTGTTTGCATTGTACGGTCTGGAGGCAACCGCCCCGTATGCGGAGTTATCCACATTAGTTGTCAATGGCGTGCCGCAAGGCGTATCCGTCAACGGACGGCGTAATACCTTTATCAATGGCAGCGGCATCTATACCGGAACGTTGAACGCCAATCAGATTTCTGCCGGAACGATAAATACAGCCCGGCTGAACACCACGGAACTGAAATCCACGTTGATTACAGCCGCTAACATTCAAGCACTGACTTTGAACGTCACCAAAGGAACCATCGGCGGTTGGGCGATTAACGGTACTACCTTGTCGGGCGGACAGATCGTATTGGATAAAGCGAATAAGCGTATCGCTGTATTCGGAGCTTCATCAAGCAGTACCAGCGGGCACCGGGTGCAATTGTATTATAACAGCAATACGGACTTCGGTCTTTATGCGACCAATTCGGCAGGAACGATTGTTGCGCAGATAGGAAGTACAAACCGGATTGCAGGCTGGATATTCGATACTGCCCAGATATACAAAAACAGCGTTTACCTGGGTTCGGACGGAAGCATTTATAACGGCATGAAGTGGCGTCTGAACAATGACGGGTCGGGTCGGATCGCTAACGGCAATATCCTTTGGGATGCTGTGGGGAATGTTACTTTCGGCGATTCCGTTTCTTTGAAGTGGAAGAATGATATTGAGGCTGCCAAGACTGCGAATTTCGGCTATCGCTATTATAAGAGGATTGTGATAAACGGAGAATCGGGGAAGTATTATCCGGTAATATTCAAAGGAGGCGACCAAAGCCACAAACGGACGATTCTTATTCGTCGTAACTATTCGGAGCAAGCTCCTTCCGACTGGGACAATAAGAGTGCCACCCATAAGGGAGGTCTGATTCTGTCCATCATGACAAATTTCGGTGGTTGGGGCGGTGCCTCGTACTCGTGGGACATATATGAGTTGTCGGAATGTTATTCCCGTATGTTTGCGGGAGCAGCATATTGTGGGAATTATTGCATGTTTGCTGTTTTTTTGAGAGGTGGCGGCACAACGGGGGCTGTCTATCATATCTATTCGGATCAGACCATTGAGAACGGTTCGTATAGCCCTGCGCCTATCCCGGCAGCTCCCCAGATTGCTTACAGTTCAGATTTGATATTCCAATCCGGTACTTCCAAGGCTTATGCCCCTGCACCCCGAACCTTAACTGCAAGTGTTGAAGAGGAAATCCGCCGTCACCGGTTTATCGCTCTGGCGCAAGGAAATGATTCTACGCTATCGGCGCATCCCCTGACGTATATCGGCTCGACCGGTATTTACACGGGCACTTTAACGGCAGCGCAGGTCAATGCGGTAAATATCAATGCTTCGAGCATACAATCGGGCACTTTATCGGCAGACCGGATTTCAGCGGGCAGTATCCATGCCTCGAAGCTGAATGCGGCGAGTATCCGGTCGGATATTATCAATGCGAATTACATCAACGGTTTAAGCTGTACATTTATCCGGGGAACCATTGGCGGTTGGAGCATCGGGTCGGACCATATCACCAGCGGCAGCATAGGTTCCGTAGGCAGTTGTCCTATACAAATCCGTTCACGGGCAACGGGGTCGGGATATTGGTATAGCGGAAGCTACCGGCCTTATGGAATCTGCCTTACCTGGCATCAAAGCAATAATGCCGGTCATCTCATCATAGGTCAGGTTGCCGGTTCGGGTAACACCGTGAAAACGGGATTCATCGGCATACAGATGATGTCCTGGGACCATCAGGAGTATTTCTGTCTGTCGGCGAATTACAGCCGTTCGGGGAGTAAGGAACTTTATAACCGGATTGCCGGCTGGGCTTTCGACCATACGCATATCTGGAAGAATAATATTTCATTGGGCAGCGACGGTTCGATAACCAATGGCAGCCGTTGGCAGCTTAACAATGACGGTAGCGGCCGGGTAGCGAACGGCAATATATCATGGAATGCTTCGGGGACGGTGACTTTCGGCTCTTCGGTGTCGGTGCAATGGACGTCGGGGATAACGACGGCTCAGGAACTGGCTTCTGCAATGGCATTCGGAAAGATGTTATACCGAGACCCGACATTTTACAACGGAACGAACGGTATCAATATATACAACAACAGCGGCAACGGGACAGTGACCATAACCCGTGTTTCCGACAGTACGGCCCCCAATGACAGTAAACGTGCCCTGCTTATTAAAAATTCCGGTGCGGCATCTCCCTACTGTGGCGGTTTTTACTTTGGGACAATGACATCTTATCGGAAGATTTTTATAACAAGGATCATAGCCAAGATTCCTGTAGGAAGAGGCATCAGTTTTCATACGAACAGCATGGGCACGGGAGGAAGTCAGAAGTGGCTGACCCCTACGGCAGGAACCGGAGATTGGCGTGAATATATTTGCAAAGTGACATGCGGTACTTCTAATTATTCCTCAACCCACTTTTTTGCTTTAACGGGTAATGTAGGCACCGCAAGCAGTCCCGTCCAATGGTGGTTAGCTTATGCAACGGTATTTGACGTTACTTCGACCGAGAAGTACACGACGACGATTGACGCAAACGGCATTTATACCTCTACTTTGAATGCCAGCCAGATTACAGCCGGCACGATTAGTGCCGACCGGATTGCTGCCGGAAGTATTACTTCTGCAAAATTGGATGCTGCCAGCATAAGGGCGAATATTATCAATGCCGGTTATATTAACGGATTAACCTGTACATTCGTCAGGGGGACTATCGGAGGCTGGCATATCAATTCCTCACAGATTTATAAAAATAGTGTCGCCCTGTCATCGGACGGTTCGATTACCAACGGGAGCAGATGGCGGTTGAACAATGACGGTTCCGGTCAATTAGCCAACGGCAATATTACATGGGATACGAAGGGTAATGTGACCGCCAAAGGAGCGGTATTCAATAATGTGCGTATCCAGGGCAGTGTACGGAATAAATTCGTCTTAAATGATTCTTCGATTTGGATCGGTGGCGACACCTCCACCCAGGAAAACTTTAACAACTATGACAACATCGTAACAATCCGGGGTTCCTGGGATGAGAATATAGCGTTGCCCTGGTCTTTGGAACAAAGCGGGCGAAGGGTGACACTGGTGAACTATAAATGGGGAAGTAACACTACGGTAGGCTATATGAGCATCAGCGCCCCGTCGGGAAAATATTTCTTTGAAGACGGCATACAGAAAACCTCCATCAGTTTCTCGCGTGAACTTGTCGAGCTGTTGGGCTATGGTGACAATAGCACCTTTTTCGGCTGGATAGTCATCAACCGCCGGGATATTATGTGTACCGGCAAGTACGGGAGTTTCCTGCAAGTTTTGGCTTCGGGGATTGTTACCTTATCCGGTACAAGCGCATCATTGAGACAGAAGACTTTTGACGGGACAAGGATGTCAATCAGCCGTACCGGAACCGGGCGTTATACCGTATATCTGCCCTGGAACCTGAGCGGTAAATTCTTTGTTCAGATGACAGGCTATTATACCGGGACACCCATCTACGCCACCATTATTGGAATTTATAGTTCGTATTTCTATGTGCAGACCCAAGACGATTCGACAGCCAACGAGGGTTCCTTTTGTTTTCAGGTATTCAGCACGGCAGATTGGTCGTAAAAGATAAACTTTTTCCACCCTGATGCTCTATTCTGGATAAAATCATTTTTAGTTATGAATATTACAAATACTGTATTGACAAAAACGGCAGAGGAAACAACTGCCAATGCGACCTACATGATTGAGTATGTACTGGTCAATGAAGTACTGACCCGTATTCACGTAACCGTACAAACTATTCAGGCGGACGGGATTGAAAAGCTGGATGTGGGATATATCACATACGAGAACGGGAATATCTTCTGTAACCTGGCAGAACAAGGCAAAACATCCCTTTACTTTCTTGATTTTGATAAATTCGTTAGCAAAATCAAGGAAAGCACCGGAGAAATGCAGCAGGCGGAAAACTTTTCCAACAAGTAACCGCTATTCGTTTGAAGTAAACCAATAAAAAGTAAGCATGGAATTAACAGTAAAAGACCGGTTGTATATACCGGCGCTCTTGCCCAAAGAGGGAAACTTTAAGCAGTTTAACCTGAAAAAGGAAATCATTCGTAAAATCGAGATTTCCGATTCGGAACGTGAAACAATCAACCTGAGAGAGAACGCCGAGACCAAGCGCATTGAATGGGACGTTGAAAAGGAGGTCGCGTTGAATGTAGAATTTTCCGGGGATGAAACGGCTTATCTGAAGGAAGTATGTGAGAAGATTTCAGACGAAAGCCTGCCGGACGATATGTGGTCCACGGTCGAAAAGATTTTTGATGGTCTGACCGTCTGATTTAAACCATTCCCTGCCTTTCACTCTATTCTTCGGACAGAGTGAACAGTCCCGGTCGCTCTTAAAGGTGGCCGGGATTTTTAATATAGAGCGCTTATAACTATGGCAAGACAGGATATACAGATCGATACGGCATACGGGGAGCTGGAAACTACGGACAATATCGTAGGGAAAACGCTCTATGAATTTGTGCTATTGGATGAGATGGAAGGGTTGGATAACGACACTTATTGCTATGGGGAGGTCATTATCCCGAGAGGAAGTGAAAAGCGAGTGAAGGAGGGTTTTCAGGCTCACGTTTATATGCCTTACCGGGCGGTGTACAAGTTGCTGATGGTTAGGTTTCGCGTCGGTGACGGTGAGGAACTGCCGGAATATGTGATGAATCCCACGACCAATCGACCCTGGTATGAGGTTGTCCTGCCGGGTAGCGTAGAAATCCGGCTGGCGGAGTTTCGCCGGTTGAATAGCGAGAACTATTACAACCTCGTATTATCGGACGGTGTGCTGACCTTGTACAGCGGACATGAAACCGATTTGCTGGTCAAGGCATCGCTTGCGCAGAACGAGACATTCCTGCTGAAAGCCTCTGCCGGAAACTTGTATCAGCATCCCCTGACGGGCGTCGGACTGATTGACTATCTGCATGGAAATTTTGAGAACACCGGTCTGGCTTCCAAGTTGCAAAGCGAGTTTGAAGCGGACAATATGGTTATTATCAATGCTTATATGGATTCGGCTACGGGAGAATTATTATTGGAAGTAAAGGAGAAAAATGGGTAGTTATAAAGTTATCGCAGGACAGAATATATATGATGTGGCCCTTCATGTTTACGGTTCGGTGGAAGGGATTACCGATCTGCTGGTAAACAACGAATCACTTTCGCTGGATGACGATTTGCAGGCCGGCGACGTGTTGTTTTATACCGACGATTACCGGATTAACAAAGAGGTTTCGGCATACTATCAAACTCATGGAATTACACCCGCTTCGGGTGAGTTGAATGTCTATCCGAAATCGTTTACCTTGCCGCTAACCGTTGAACTGTACTTATCCAATGAGGCGATTAACGCCGGATTTGCGGTTTCAGGGTGTGGAAGGCTGGAAATCGACTGGGGGGATAACTCGGCTGTCGAGACGATAACTGCGGACGGAAATTCTGTTCAAACCAGCCATTTGTTCGACAGCCCGGTGGGTGGAAAGCGTAAGGTATCACTGTATATGGAAGGAAGTTTTAATCTATTGGATTTTAGTGAATTACATCCGTTCTTGCTGTATATATTAAAGCCTCTTTATGTGGAGCGTTTTGTTTTGAAAAATGCGGCGTTGGGCATAGACTCGCTGCCCCTGCTTTCGGGTGTTTTTGAACTGTGCCTGGACGGACTGAGAACGGATATATTGACTCCGCTTCTGGAATTGAAAGGGCTGATGACCCTTTCGCTATGCGGTACGGTTTTTCGCCAGCCTGCGATAGACGCTTATTTAGCAGGGCTGGTCAGGCGGCATGATAACCGGCGCAGTTGCCGGGTGCTGTTGGAATGTGAACCGTCGGGCGAGTACCGGGAACCTGCAAGAGATGCAAACGGGCGGTATGTGACGAGTTCGGGGATGGAAGCGATATGGGTGCTGACGCATGAACCTGCCTGGAACGAGGGCGCACCTTGGGAATTTATTATTAACAATAGGATTTATAAATATGAGCAGAACGATTCAACAAATCTATGACGAGGCAGTCCGGGAGCGTAACAAGCGTCTGGAGCTTTCCGAGATTTCAAGTGATTCCAAACTTTCCATTCTGAACGGCATCACGTGGACTTTTGCAGCAGTGGTATATAGCTTTGAAAGTCTGCTCGACGTGTTTGCCATTGACATCTCAAATATCCTCAATAGCCGGATAAACGGCACTCCGACTTATTATATCAATGCCCTTTTGCAATACCAAAAAGGAAGCGAACTGATGATGCGTGAGGACGGGCTGGCTTTCGGATATGGCGAGGCAGACCCCTCGAAACAGATTATCACGCAGGCTTCTTATATGGAGAGCCATGACGAAGAGCGTGTTGCATACAATGCTTCAGTGAATGGAATTGGAGAAATTCGAACGGAATTAGAGGTACGTATGAAAAGATGTGGAACTGCCGCAGCCTTTTTATTTATGATGCCCGGTCCCAAGATGATGTGGGAATTTGGCGAAATGGGGTACGACATCTCTATTCAGTCAAAAGAAGGTACGGACGAACTTAGTTCCAGCTATGAAGGTGAAACGAAACCTCCTCATTGGGAGTTCCTGGAGGTTCCGGAACGAAAGAATTTATTTGAGACTTATTGCAAACTACTAAATTTCAGAGAACAGTATGCCCATGTGATATCCGACGGAGAATTCGTAGGAAATGTGGATGAGACAGACTGGCCTATCCGGCGTATTGAAATAACACATCCGGATCTTCACTTTGTTTTAGTAGGCAACTTCGGTACTGCCACTAATATATGTATCCCAAATTTGAATAGCGGAGAAGACTGGTATGATTTCATGACCGGTAAATCCGAAACAGGAGGTCCCTTCTCTTTGCCGGCCGGAGAGTTCAGACTGTATATAAACAAGCCTGTAGAAATTACTTCCATAGAAACGATACCGAAAGAAAACCGGCAAATCGCTATTGCCCCTACAATTGCCCAAGAGGATGTTCGGATTTTATTATCCGGAATTGTCAAAGTGCAGATTATTGCAATGAATGGAATCATAGTAGACGAACAGACTCCCGCAAACCGTTCTTTCAATGTCAGCAAATTAAATAAAGGATACTATCTTGTACGTCTGACAGGAGAAAACGGGAAGCAAACAATGGCTCATCTTATCAGGCAATAGAAACGATTTACTTTGAGCAAGCATACCGGGAAGGCAGATTAAGAGTACCTTAATCAGATATTGTTCCATTACGAAGAAGCGTAAGTTTCACTTTAGAGGAACATTTGTTTCCTTACTGTGGCACAAAAGTTTCTTGCCTAAGAAACGTTTGTTTCTTAACCGAGAAACTTTTGTTCCATAGGCAAGGCACTTTTGTTTCAATAGGAAGAAATAAAAAGGAAAGGCGTAATCTTACGAGTATACCTTGCGCTTGCTAACAGGCTGAAAGCACTGAAAACCGTCCACGACCAGACATTTCAGTATAAACGCCTTACACACAAGGGCCTATAGACGATGAAAGAGATGAAAGCGCAGAACGGCAGGATAATACAGCACAAAGAAGACTTGACTCAGCGGTTCAACCACGGTTCCGGATTCAGTTTCTCCTTTTCTTTGCGCAACTGGAAGTGAAGCACCGTACGTCCATTGTCCGCACCATCCGAAAATACTTGTCCGAGGGCTTGCCGGGTAGTAACAGTATCCCCCGTCTTCACTGAAGCAGAAGCCAGGTTACAATAAACGGAAATATAGTTTCCATGGCGGATAAGAATATTAAAAAGTCCGTTCAGTTGGAAAACAGCAGCTACCTTTCCGTCGAAGATAGCACGCGCCTGTGCACCGGGCTTACCTTGAATATCTATCCCTTTATTATCCAGTTTCACATTGCGAAGCCCCTCTACGGAATACTGACCGTAGCGACTGGTGATGATATATGGTCCGGTAATAGGTATTGGCAATTTACCACGGTTGTTGACAAAGCTACCGGACAATTCCCGGTCTGCCTTATCCATCGTATAGGTTTCGAGAGGTGCTGCTTTCTTGGCGGCGGCTGCTTCGGAAGAAGAAGTTGCAGCCGGTTTCGTTTCTTTTGCAGCAGCCTTTTTGCGGGCAGCCGCTTCTTTACGCGCCTCTTCCGCAGCACGTTTACGGGCTTTCTCAATTTCTTCGGCTATCAAGCGATCAATACGCGCATTCAGCTGGTCGGCTTCCCTACGCTTCTTGTTCAACTCATTTTGCAGCCCACGCTGCTTCTTCTGTAAATTAGCAACTAAGGTTTTCTTCTCCTTCTCCTGGTTTTCCAACTTTTCTTTTTCCACTTCACGCTCTTTCAGCAAACTGGCTTTGGCTTTCTTTACCTGTTGAAGTTCCGTCTTCTTTTGATTGACCTGCTCTTGTTTCTTCAGAATCTCTTCGCCTTGCAGGCGCTGATAGTCGGCATACTCACGCACATAGCGCAAACGGCGATAAGTTTGCGATAATGTTTTGGCGGAAAGAATAAACAAAAGTTTGTCTTGGACGGAACGGTTCTTATACAAATATTGAACTGAAGACTCATATTTCTTCTTCTTATCCTTCAGATCATTTTCGAGGCGGACTAACTGACGTTCCAGTTTGGAAAGTTCACGATCTATAGTCTCCATATCATTATTAATGGCGAGGATATACCGTTTTCGTTCCTCAATCTGCCCGGTAAGGGCGGCAAGACCATTCAACTGGCTACCGACATCTTTCTTTGTAGTGTTCAGAAGTGTTTCCGACTCGGCTATCTGCTTTTGCAAAGCGCCCCGTTTACTTTCCAACTCCTTAATCATCTTGTTGGATTGGGCACAAAGTGGCAGAGCCAGACAAAAACAACTTATGAAAATACAAAGAAACTGTCTCATAACTTAGCCAGCATCTCTAAAAGTTCAGTCCATTCAACCTTAGTATATCTGGAAGACACCTGAGTCGGAGTCAGCGATATCTCTTTATCCGAAAAGTCGGTAAGAACGATTTTTCCTTTTTCCAAAGAAGGAATCCCCAACTCCTTACCTGTCAAAGAAGCTTTGCCACCGGGTTTGGCAGCCTCAAAAAGCATCTTCTCCAAATGGGCAAAGTCGGCCTTCTTGGGCAAAACGTCTTTCAATTCCTTACGGGTAGCCTGTACATAACGTTTTCCCATGCGGTCCACTACCAACACATCGTCGGGAGTAATCTCCAATCGTGCCACTTCACTGCGGAGGATAGGCATCAGAAGGGAAAGCTGCATACGTTCACCGCTTACAAGCTTCATGGTACCGTTCACTGTAATTGTGCCTCCCTTGTTAGGAATGGTCAACTGTACTTTAGAAGATAAAAAGCGCGGTTCTCCCAACGAAGAAGTCACTTTCCGGGAAGTCTTACAACCGGAAAGACCTACTACCAGGGTCAGGAGAAGCATGAGAGGCAGCATACGAATACTGCCTACCGTTCTGTATTTGCTGTGTAACGTTCTCATTCGGGTATATATTTCTTTTTCTCGATCTTCTTTTTCAATGTCTTGGACTCACTACCCACTTCCTGAGCTTGCTTCCAATACTTCAAAGCACCATCCACATCACCGGTCATATAATAGATATCACCCCCATGTTCAAGAATGGTATCACTTTGGTCTTTATCATTCTTTATTGCATCGTCTATGTAGAGGCGGG
>ENA-ORNP01000325-ORNP01000325.1-human-gut-metagenome-genome-assembly--contig:-NODE-325-length-58276-cov-5.707769_pt1 | contig 58276 bp, 70 predicted proteins | sample MGYA00242119_ERZ509030 | MGnify/ENA primary metagenome ERZ509030 (study PRJEB26280, sample SAMEA2338708) | human gut metagenome | biome: human gut; feature: human-associated habitat; material: faeces... | reverse complement strand
CCCTCGCCTCACCTTCTAAAAGCACCAGGAGCGAAAAAAGCAAGGTGGAGACTTGTACGACCTTGCTTTTTAGTCCAGCGAACTGGTGAATGTTCGTAGACCTTCCATTAAAATAAAAGATGGAACAATTTCCATCCTACCACTTATAATGTATTTTTATTTTGTAATTGTTCTTTTGCTTTTCTAAGTTCAAATATCCACATCTCAAATTGTGAATGTAGCATTCTTCCTATGTTGTATAATTCATTATCATAGAAGTCATTCATACAATCGGAAAAATCATTATTTTGTTGAAACTTTAAGACCCAATCATTAATTGTATTGGAAGTATAAATAGCACTTAAAATTAAAAATGATTGTTTCAAAACTGATTCATTATCTTTTTTTGTGAAAACATCTTTGTCTTCTACACTTATCCAATCACTATATTGTTTAGCTAAACTAATTACCTCTTTCGCTAGTTTATCTGCTTCATATTCATCATAATCATAATAATTTAAAGTGTTGATTATATGATCTGTTATACCCTTTTCTGCTTTTTCCTGATCTAATACATATTTTTCTTGAAAGAAAGCCTGGCACTTTTCTGCAAAATATTCTGGACTTGTGTTTTCCCAATCATAATTCCATGTCGGTTCCCATGTTGTAGAAAATACTGCACAGCCAGTATCTCCACTGACAAAAATAAAATTTTTTCTAAATATAAACTCAGTAGACCATATAATTGAATCAGGTCTTTTGAATGTTAAAACCTGTGTTTCTTCATCTAACTGCTTAACTGTTGCAACATGATCTTTAAATCTCCTTTCATACATATCTATTCTTTTATTATCCATAATTTGTTCCTCCTTATTCCTGGTTCACTTTCTAAAAGCACTAATGAATAGAAAAGAACAAGGTGGAGACGAAACGTACTACCTTGTTCTTGGATAATCATTAGTGAATGTTCGTAGACTTTACATAAGTCAAAGATTCTCTTTAAATTTGTTCGTAAAAAAATCACTTCTTTCTATTCCATATTCTTTTGAAAAATGATTTAATGAAAATTATTAAATCTTTTAGTTTTATCTTGCTTTGTTGATTTTTCTTATCAAATAATAAATTCTCAAAACTTCTTTCATTTTCTGTATTTAATTGATCATTCGTATAATCATATTTTAATTCTTCTACAATTTTTTTTGAAATTTCACTATTAATAGATTCAATATCATTTCCTTCAGAAAATCTTTGATACCATGTGTCTAAAGAGTTTCCAATTATCATGGTAAGTAAGCTTCCCGAACAAGTAAGTATTCCTTTAAACAAGTCAGAATTACTTTTGCTGAAATTTAATAATCCAATCAATAGTAAAAAAGCTATACAAAAAAAGAAAAACAGTTTTATAAGTAATTTTATATTTTCTTTCTTTAATTTTTTCATTTGAATTTTATTATTATTTAAAAGCGTAAATAATAAATTTGCATATGCATTTGTCAAATTTTTTTGTGATATTTTTTTATATTTGCCCCTATTATAAAATTTTTTTTCAAACTTCTCTGTATTTTCTAATTGCCCACTTAAATATAGATAACTAGCTGATTTGAATAAATCTAATTGAATATTGACTTTTTTGTTTCGTATTATCTTTAATGTATTATTATATTCTGTGAAAGATTTTCTATAGACATTAATCAATATAATAGTTATTGTCACTCCAAATAATATTCCTCCAACAGCAATAGAATTATCTTTACATATAAATAGACAATTAATATAAAAAATAGCTGATGGTATTAGTAAAACCCAAAAAAATATTTTAAATCGTTTATGCCCATCCCTTTCTAGTTTTTCTCTAACTGGTAATTTTTCTAAATCCGCAAACATATTATTTACATTTTGATTTTCAATTTCATTTTTCGTATATTTTCTATTCATATACTGCCTCCTTTATATTTAGTTCTTACTCCATTATATATTATTGTTTTATTTTCTAACAGTCTTGGACGGTTCGAACAAAATTTTTTTATAAAATTTCATAAATATTTTCATATTTTATTATCTGATCAACAACTTGAATAGTTCTTTTTTCTATATCATTCTTTGCTACGTACCCTGTTTTTAAAATATATTCATTTTGATTATAGTAAATAAGAGAAATAATACTACCTTCTTTTATACTTTGTATTTTCCAATTAAGTTCAAATAATTGATCTTCAGATAATGTTTTTCTTTCAATTCTAATTACTGTTTTTTCTTTTTCATGTATCATTTCTTTAAAACCTTTCAATGCATCATACGCAATAAAAAGCTTCGCCCTATTTAATTTTCTTTTAGATTGCATTATGACCTCCAATTAATTGATTTCTCATTAAACCAGTTGCATTTTCAAGTTTATTCATACCTTTCATTATGGAATTTTTTCCATATTTAGTTTGTATTAATATTATCGCCTTTTGTACATTCTTTTCTTTTTCTAGTTTCTCTATGTCAGTAAAAAGATCATAGCTTTCAAATCTCTCATTCATAACATTATGAAATGAAATACCAATTTGTCTTATTGGCTTATTTGCTGTTACCTTTTCCTTATATAAGATTATAAATTCATCTCTTATTGTTTTTAAGGAATTTGTTCGTACTGTCATTTTTCTTTGACCACCAGAAGAACCTCCACCATTTCTCTTTGAGTAAGCAACACATATACTTACACAGTCAGTTACCTTATGTTCTTTTACAAGTCTTGTTACATTAGTATCTACCATTTCCTTCATTACCAGAAAAGCATCCTCATAATTATAATCTTTAGTTAAAATTTGTGAATTACTTAAAGAATTTGTTTTAGGAACATAAGCCTTTATATCAGCAATAGTTGTTGGTTCTTTACCTAGCGCATGATCTATCATGTGTTCTGCATTAATCCCAAATTCCTTGTAGAGTTCTTTCTGATCATAATGCGCTAAATCGTACATATCATATATTCCTAACCTATTTAAATGATTGGAAATGCCTTGTCCAATATGCCAAAAATCCGTCAAAGGAGTGTAATGCCATAAATATTTTCTATACGTATTTTCCGTTAACATTCCAATATTATCATCAACATGTTTAGCAATTATATCCATAGCAATTTTAGCGAGATATAGATTTGTTCCAATGCCAACTGTCGCTGTTATTCCCGTTTCTTCAAAAACAGCAGACATTAACATTTCAGCAAATTCTTTAGGCTTCTTTTTGTAATATTTCAAATAAGATGTTATATCAATAAAACATTCATCAATTGAATATACATGCACATCTTTACTTGATACATATCTTAAATATATCCCATAGATTTTAGCAGAATATTCCATGTACATTTTCATTCTAGGTTTTGCAATGATATAAGAAATATCACCTGGTATATCTTTTGTTCTGCATCTATTTTTAATACCTAATTTCTTCATCGCTGGTGTTATCGCAAGACACAAAGCGTTTTCGCCTCTTGTTTTATCAGCAACTACTAAGTTAGTAGTAAATGGATCAAGATTTCTTTTTGAACATTCGCAACTTGCAAAAAATGATTTCAAATCTATACAAATAAATATTTTTTTCATTATCCACCACCTCAACTACATCTTATCTCGTCTCAACTTTAAATATTTTCCATATATTTATTTTAAATCCTTTCTTACGTAGGTAATTAGCTAAATAGAAAAGATGGAACTTGTTCCATCTTCAAATCCATGATTTCTCATTTTCTAAATTCTCCCATAAAAGCTTTTTCCCACAGTTGGGACAATAATTCATCCCTAATTGCACATCTTTTTTACATTTAGGACAAGTTCCTGTAATCCATTCTCCAAGTAAGGGATTCCCACCGTAATGAATATCATTTTCATCTTTAATTTCAAGTGGTATACATGATTGTTTATCAATCTGGTAATCGCATAATTCAGCAAATTCATGTTCATTAAGATCAAGTGCTTTTGCTATAGTTAATAAATAATCAATGCGGGGATTCTTTGTTTTTTTGTTAAGTATTTTGCCTAAATTTGATTCATTAAGACCTGTCATTTTGCTTAATTGATAGACAGTTATTCTTTTGTGCTTTAAATATTCTATTAGAAATAATGTGTTCATTTTCTACTCCTTTTATGAAATGATTAATATTGAATACTGTTATTTTTTACAGTATAATTTAATTATAATTTTATAGTGCGAGGTGATAACTATGTCGAGCTATGCTTGTAAAGATAGTGATAGAAAGGAATTTGTATATGCTTCAGAATTAAAAGAAATAAATATAGCTAAAGATAAAACATATTATTGTCCAAATAAAGATTGTAATGCATCACTAACATTGCGGTCGAGAAACGGATTGAAAAATCCATATTTTGCAGCCTTACCAACTCATCCACATGTAGCTGGTTGTTATGTAAAAGCCATTGGAAATAATAATGATATTCAAATTGATAAAAATTTCTCCATTGATGATTTTTATGAATCAGTAATTAACAATAGTCAAAGGCAAGAACATAATCATGGCGAACCTTCACATGATCCAAGACCTGAACCTATTCAAGATGATACTAATAGAAATGACATGGGATTAAATACAGTTTCCAAATTATTTTATTTTTGTGAGCAACATGAACTAAACTTTCAAATTAATGATGAAATAAAAGTAAATGATATAATATGTGATAGTAGAAATAATCGTCTTTTTACAAAATTTGTAAAAGGAAAGAAAATATTCCTATGTAATTTTTCTAACAAAACTGATCCAAATGATAAATATAATCATCATACTTATTTTTTTAATTATCCTACTGGTGAAGATGCAGATAACAAATATACCTTAATAATAAAGGTAACATCTTCTGAACTTGCAAAAAAAATAGATAGAAAATTAGAAAAATACAGAAACAATTCAATGGTATTAATGATCGACTGTAATTCAAAAAATAAGTATATATTTGGAGAAATATTTAATATTAAACAATTAGTTATTATAAAATAGCTAATTTTTCTTCTTTTTTAATGTTGGTATTTTTAATAAGTTTTTCTAATTCTAAACATGCATTATATTGAGAGTTAGAAATAGAATTGATAATCAAAATATTATCATTATCTTCTCTCTCTATATATTTGTAATAATAAATCATAGTTAAATCTTCTTTAATATTTACATAATTTTTTATTTTTCTTTTTTTTATATTAAAGTCTTCTTCATAAAGTGTATATTTCTTTTCAATGATATTTTTACTTGTTTCATCTACATCACCAATTAACAATGTTAGATGCTTTTGATCATAGGACAACTCAACATTCTTTATATTGTTTTTACCGCAGTATATTTGATTAAATAATATTAATAATATTTCATTATCATCAGTCAATATAGTGTATAAGTGTTTAAGAATACTTGTTTGACTTTTAGAAAAATGTAAACTTTTATATTCCATTTTTATCATCCTTTCTATATCCGCATAATTCAGCAAATTCCTGTTCATTAAGATCAAGTGCTTTTGCAATTTTTAACAGTGTGTCAATTCTTGGATTTTTTACTTTTTTATTTAACAAATCAGTTAATCCACCACTACTAATCCCTGTAATTTTGCAAAGCTTGTATCTTGTAATCTTTTTTTTATTAAGTAGTTCTTCAAAAAAATTTTTATTCATTATGTTGTTCCTTTCTTAACTTTTTGCGTAACTCACTATAATGAGCTATAATAAACTCTATAAGAGGTGATTTATATGAATATTACAAACGGAATTAACAATATAATAAACATATACAAAGAAAGCAATTACGAGGTTGTTCGCTACAATTTTAACTACAACAATCACAAAGTGTCTCTATTTTATAGCTCTTTACATGGTTTAGATACACAAATCCATATTAAATTTTATATTGATAAAAATCAGTACTTTCTACCTTTTGATATTGAAACAAAAGATTATAATAACTCCACTATTAAGACCATAAATCCATATTTAGGCGATTACTATAAATATATAATGCCTATTTTCAAAAAAAACGAACGTTCTCTTGTACCATTTTTTGAATATTTATTTTCAAAAATAGAAAACATTAACATTACTGAAATTGAAAACTACAATTACGAACAATTAAAAAAACATGTCAAACGTATGCAATATCCAAAAACATATAAACCATATTTTGAAACAACAGTAACAGCAAATATCAGCAATAAAATGGAAGAAAAAATAAGAAATATCTATGGTCTAAAACAGTCTAAAATTATCATTGAGTTTCTACAAAATAATCATTTGACACTCCGTTACACTAACGATATTGAAAAAGCAAAATCATTAACTCTATTATTGAAAAAAACATATAATTTGAACCTAACAATTAAATAATTTTCGATATTCTGTTATTAATTTGTTTGCATCATCAATACTTCTTTTTCCAAAAAAATAATTATAATATTTTACTTGCTCATTAGTTAAACTAGTAAAATTGAAATTTGTAATTATAAAATCACCATAAATTGCTGCGCCACTATTATGCTTCTTTTCTACCATTGCATATAGTGGTCTATTTATTTCCTCATTGCTTCCATATTGCTCATATCTACCAATCCACATGCAATCTCTTACTAAATCTAATTTTGTAGCATATACAGATTGTGATCTACAATATGCAATATCATTTTCATTTAATATTCTAAATTTTCTTCCAAACATTTTTGTTATAACATTAGGAATATTATTTGTTTCATGAATTTGAGGCAATTTATTTTTCTTTATTAACAAATATTTCATCCTAATCATCCTTTCTATAACCACACAGTTCAGCAAATTCATCATTTGTTAGATCAAGTGCTTTTGCTATTTTTACAACGGTCTGAATCTGTGGACTTTTTGTTTTATTGTTAATAATTTGATTAAGTCGTCCATCACCAATACCACTGATTTTTGATAGCCTATAAATACTTATATTTCTATTGGATAAAATATTTTTTAAATAATTACTATTCATTTTATTTGCTCCTTATTTTATTATCTGATTATATAAGATTAAGTAATACTAATTTCTTAAAAAAATCTTATTACTAAATAGAAAATACCTATTGTAGATATAAATATATAAATAAGAGGAAAATATTTTTTTAATGGTTCTTCTATCACTGGTTCTAAAATCATATATAATAAATAACCGATAAATAGTATTGGAACAGGGCTCATAAAACATGATAAAGTATCATTAACATAAAAATCACTATTATAATTCATTGCGTATATATTTATTACATAAAAAAGAATAATTGATAAGATTAATAATTTAAGTGTTTTTTTGTTTTTCATAACGTTTATCCTTTATTTGATATTGTTTGATTTTTTGAAGTTACTTACTTCATTTTCAACTTTTTTTAGAAGCTTCTTTTCTTTTTCTAGATCTTTTTCATTTGCATCAGGTCTTTTTATATAAAACTGAAGAGCATGTTTTATAATTTGAATATCTTTATAATAAGTTGACATTACTTAATCCCCTCTTTTCTATATGACTTCTCTCTTTGCTGTTTAATAATGAATCTACTTTATCATTCAACCTGTCAAAAATATCATAAAAATTGTAACAATAAATATAAATACTACCATCTTTGGTTTTGACATTACCCTACATTCCCTTTATTTCTAATTGAAAGGTATTCGAGATTATAATAATTTGCAATAACATGATTTATTGTCATAACATCATAATTTGATTGTCCTGCTCTTGTAATTTCAAGTAGTTCATATAATTCTGGAAGACTTTTTTTAGCAAGTTCTTCTCTTTTTTTTATTTCTTCTCTCTTTAATATATCTATTAAATAGTTTTCTATTTCATCAAGCAGATATCTTTTTTTAACGCTTCCTGACATTGCTCTTTTTATAGATTTTTCGTCTTGTTTTAACTCTACAGATAGATCTTTGATGCTAATCTTGCATTTCTCCATCATATAATTTATCTGTTGAATACGCTCAATATTTTGTTTAAAAAAGAACATAGTAATCTCCTTCCTGTCATGGAACTTGTTCCATGATCAAACATTTAATGATCTTTGATAAATCATTTCATATTTATAATAATCATTTTTTCCTTGAAGCCTAAAACCTTCTACCACCTTTGGAGATTTGAAATGATATTCCATGATCCATAGAGCATCGTATTCTTTAAAATAACCAACTTCTTGCATTGTTTTACAATACGACAATGCATCTTCAGCTTTATCAAACCAAAACTGATTGTACCAGGCAGTATCAAAATCAATTTTGTTTTTATTTTGCTTATTTTCTTTAATAGCATGGATTTGATATAATTTCATATTTTCCTCCTTTCAAAGGATGGAACAAGTTCCATCCTATTGTTATATATAATAATCCTCTGATTCGTATTCAAGATCTTTTATCTTTTCATTGATTTCTTGTACTAAATCAAATATATCTTTTGGTACTGTTGAATCATCACCATAGTAATGATTAATTTCTTCAATTAACTCTTTTAATTTTCTTTTAATTGCTGATGTTTTAAAATCTTTATTGAGTACAATATCATCAAATTTATTGCAATATTTTTCATACATATCTTTAGTAATTTCTTCTCTTGCATCTTCAAAAGTCGCTTCTTCATTAGTTTTCTTTAACTCTTTCAACTTTCTATTTACATCTTGAATTTCTAAAGATGTATCAGCAATTACCATTACTTCCTGCATTGTATATCCAAGAGTTTCAATCAAGAAGTATCCAATATGATTGAGTTCCTTTGCTTGTCTTTCATATGTTTTTACAGCTAGATCACGGTCATTAACCAGCTTTTTGTATTCTTTTTTCATTTCTAAATAATTTTCAGCAGCCTCAGCTACAGTTTTGATTGCATCAATTTCTTCATCATTATCAGTATAATGAAATGATACTTTCATATCCTTTGATGTTCTATTTAGGGCTTCGATTGAATCTTTTAATTTAATAATTTCTTTTTCCATAATAATTAGTATCCTTTCTATTTTTCGAAGATGGAACTTGTTCCATCCTTTATCTGTCTTGCTCTACTAATGCTACAAATCCATTATATGAATAAATAATATAACTTCCTTCTAGTTCAAGAGCGACCTCATTTTCACAGTCGTAACTATAAATATTAAATTTTCCATCAATAGTTACTTGCCAATCCATCATATGATCTATAGCACAAATATAAGGATTTCCTTTTTTAAAAACAGCAAATTTAGTAACCCCATCACCATAGCCATTGCTTACACATATAGAAAAATTATCGTTTCCTATTTTTAACCCCGCTCTATCAGATCCAGCAATATTTTTTATCTCCGCTTGATTCATAACATAATTGTATATTTCACTATATCCTTCATAAATCAAACTTTGTTTTTTCAATAATTCTCCATATGCTTGTGAACTCATAATATCTATGTCTTTTGTACTAAAATATAAGTTTTCAAAATCTTCTGTATTTTTTGCTTTATTTAAACATTCTAAATACCATTGATTATTTGATTTAGCACTACCCCCTATAGTGTTTTGCATACATGATTTTACAAAACTATCAATCTTTAGATTTTTTTCTTCCATTTTTGTTTCCTCTTTTCTTTAAATTAAACTTTACACTTTCTAAAAGCACCAGGATTAGATTGAATCAAGGTGGAGACGGAACGTACTACCTTGATTCGTAAAGATAAGACTGGTGAATGTTCGTAGACATTGTAATTTTTATTTTATTGATCACTGTGATTACTTTGTAAACTTAACAGTATCTCGCTTAACTGATCCACTATTTCGTCAAGTTCTTTAGAAATCGAATCCTGATATCCTATTTCATCAGCTATTTCTTTCGATCTTTTTAATGATCTGATATTTCCCTTTATGAATGAAATCATTTCTCTTTCTCTAGGAGCATTGTTGCTATTTGCCGTAAATTGATGTTCTTGAATAGCTTCTTCCTGATCTTCTTGAATCATTGAATTTTCTTCATTATCACCAGCAGTTTCATCTTCTTCAGGAATGAAATCATAAATATCAGTTTGACCTTCAACATTTTCTTCTTCATTAGAAGATGGAACAAGTTCCATCTCTTCAGTTTCTTCAACAGGCTTTGGATTAAATTTATTGATAAGCTTATCAACATATCTCCCTGAAATACCTAACTGATTTCCTATCCAATCGCGTTTAGTTCCAGAAGGCTTTACATCCAAATATTCATAAGCATGTTCCATTACACGTATTTCATGATATCTTTCTTCGCTTGTCTTTTTACGTTGCATATTATTTGTAATCATGATTTCCAATTCTTCTGTATGATTTTTAGGCTTTTCAATGATGGTCATATTAATATAGCCATCTCCTTCTCCCTGTTCATAAAGTTTTGAAATTGCTAAATAACGTGTGTTCCCACCTACCAGAGTATATTTGTAACCATCTATATCTCCGTTGGCATCATAAATATCTTCATATCCAATAGCATTTTCCATTTGTCCATGCTTTTTAATTGATTCCATAAGTCCCTGTATCATATCTTCACTTGCTTCATCATATAAAGCATTATTTAATATATTTATTCGTACTTCATTAATTGAAATCCTTTGTGCTCTGCTTAAATCTCTACTCATACTTTCTAATAGTGCCATATTATTTTTTCCTCCCTTTTATAATCTAAATATTAAATAATAAGCAATACATATATAAACTGGATAGCTTATCAGAAGTGCTGCAATTCCTTTTATTTTGTTTTGATACAGCAATTCTTCTACAACTTTTACAGTTAAAACAACAAACAATATTACTAAAGCTAACAAATAAACATAATTATCAATCATTTACATCACCCTTTCTCTTTTTTTAAACGTTATTTGATAACAAATCGTACTGATTCCTTGCTCTTTGTTCATCACTGAAAACAAAGGCTTTTCCACTATCTTTTGATCCTAATACCCAAGCTGTTTCAAAGCCATAATTGCTAAATACACCTGTTTCTTTCAACCAGATATTTTTATTTGTCATTCTTGCCATGTCTTGAATTTGTTGATATACAACATTTTTAACAGCTGTGAAACTATGTAGATTTCCATATGTTTGCATAAGAGATATTCCAATAAGCCTTTCATAATCAATTCCTCCAACAACTAATGAAGGCAATGCATCATTGTAAGGATAGAAGTTTTTATCAAACCAATCATGTATCATATTCATCAATACATTTTCTAATTCATTGATATTTTCTCTATACTTAGCAAAACTTTGATATAACGATAAATCTATGGTTTCATTACTGTATGGATCTTCAAATGTATCTGTTCTTAATGCGTTTTCTATTTTTCTGATCATACGATAATAGGACTTTCTTAAAAGGTAATTGTCACGTTCAAATATCTTGTCAAAACCCATATGACTGATAGAATCATCAAAATACTCGGATGGAACATTGTACATTTCTCTATTCAATGTATTGATCAACTGATTTTTAATTGTTATTTTTCTCTTTGAAAGTATTGAAACTTTTTTTGGTGTTGTTATGTAAGAAAAAAATCTTCTCTTGTTGTAAGCTTTTAAAAGAGTTCTTTTTACATACTCAACACATTTTTTTAGCATCTTCAAAAATCTATTGAAAGATGTATATTTGAATATTTCTTTTTCTAATGGAGAACAGAAGAAATACTGATATATTTTATTTCCATCTTCATCTAGTTTAGGTTCACCTTTTTTATGTAACAAAACTGCATTAGGTTCATTCTTTCGACATCTCTTCTTTGTTTCATCATTCCAATAATAATCGCTATTATATGTAAGTAATTTTTTTTGCTTTCTCTTATATATTTTTCTTGTAAAGCATAGTATTTTTGCATAACTTCCATTTCCTTCAGATACGAATTTATAACAGTACAAGTAATATTTAGTAGCGTAGCAATAATCTAAAGCCTTCATATAGTTTTCTACAAACTTCTTTTTGTTGTCTAAATCTATTTCTAATGGCAACATGATTGTTAATTCATGAGCATAGATATTTTTATATACTTTAGTATTAAGATTCCTATTATAATCTCGTTTAATTGTATCTTTGAAATTACAAAGTTCTTCAGCAAGACTTTCATAGTTTTCAAGATTGCTATAAACATTTTTATCATGCAACCATTCCTTAACTTCCTCTTTTGACTGTAGCTTCTCATAGGCTACATACTCGCCAAACGTGATCATCAGTACCCCTCCACTGTAAATACACATTAAAGCTTTGCTTTAATGTTTTTTTTATTACTACCATTCAGAAGCCCAAAAGCACCCTACATCATTGACTTTTGGATTTCTGAATAGTTGCTATTAATTTTTTTGACATCCTTGTCTTTTTTGCTTTGTCCATAAACTGTTCTTCCTCAAATTCTATTTTTGGATGCAGAAAGGCAAATGTATATATTATTCTTAGTGATTCCCTGTTTGTCATATCTTTGATTAAAAATAATTCATCTATGTTTGTTGAATTATCAATATCAATATTGAACAGTCGACTTATTTCATCTAAAACCAGGAGCGTATCTTCTTCATTTAAAATTCTTAATATTTTCTCTTTTTCCCTAATTCTGTAATTTTCAGATAATTGATTATAGAAATTTAAATAATCATCTATCCCATAGTCTATATTTCTGTCGAACACCCCCAATAGAAGAATAGCAATATTCAAAGAATGAGAAAGTCTTGTAAGACTTTTATAAGTCTGTAATGATATTTTTTTCATAGAATAGTTAAGTTTATATTTAAACTCGATCAATTCTTTTAGTTCAGGATTATATTCAGCAAGCATACTGATATACATAGAATAGTTCGATACAAGCGTTTCTTTTTCGACCTTTTGAAAAATAGCAGACAGAAAAAGTTTATCTGGCTTTGAATAATGCATATCTTTAGATGTTTTTATTAGTGATGTAGAAAAAGATTTCATTTCATCAGTTAGATCATAATTTTCTTTTTGCCATGAATAATAGTTTCTTAAACGATTAGAAATTGTTCTTTTAATGTTTACTTCTTTTTCATTAAGCTTTTGATACATTTGCGTCTCCTTTCTGGAAACGCAAAAAAAGGGAAAATGCTAACACAAATAATTAACATTTTCCCTTGCTAAACAACATATTTACAATAAAGGTTCGATATATAAAAATGGTGCCTTTCCCATTTTTATTTAGAACCTTTTATAGAAGGTTCAGCAATTTTAATAAACATTAATTATTTATTAAAATCAGCACAACATGCGTTTCCATGTATTAAATATTTAAATCGTTTAATATTAATGTATAAAAAAATATCATTCCCTCTTCACAAGAATGATATTTGATATTTATTTTCCTGATTGCTCTTGCAATCTTTAATTAATATGTTATAATCATCTTGTCTAGGTTAAACACATTATAGCATGTGTTTGAAAAAAGAACAAGTTTCCTTGTTCTTTTTTTATTCTAATAAGCACTACTTATCATAGTATACCTCAAGTATGGCTCTTATGAAAAAATCATACTTGTAAAAAAATATATTTGCTTGTAATTGAATCAAGGGCTACATTTAGCCTTTTTTTCTTTTCCTTATATGTAAATATTGAACTTCGTCAATTTCTTTTTCTTTACAACTTACTATAACTTTATAAAAATTTCTTTGATAAAATTCTATTCTTTCCACTTTACTCATATCACTTGTCAACGTTCTCGTTTTTGCTCCTGGCAACATTGATTCCAATACCCTTATTTTTTTCTCATACCTTTTTTTCATTTCATTATAGGTATCTTTATCAATAAAACCTGACAGCATCTTATCATTCAGATCTTTCATATTTCTTTTCAAATTTATTATATTCTGTTTTGTATTGATTTTATAACGATTATCATTATCATCTTTAAGATTCATTGTAAACAATTGGGATTCCAAACGCTTTTGTGGATAATACTTTCCACATTTGCTACAACGATAATAGAAATATTTATTTCCATTTCTTGATGTACCAAATACACTGTACATTTTTCTATCACATTCTTTGCAATAAACAAGATCTCTTAACAGATATTCATCAAAATGATAAGTCCTTCTTCTCATATCCAATAATTCAATAACATGCGCCTGTATTTTAGGTTCAATTATTTTTGGAACAATATCACAATAGATATTGTCCTTATATAAAAGAAATCCTGAATATTTTATATTTCTTAACAATCTAGAAATCCTTTCGTTATTAAAAAACTGTTCATTCTGTATAGAATTGAGATAATCTCTAACTTCATCAACGCTATAACCATCTTCAATCATATAAAATGAATTTTTAACCAGATCAGCATTTTCATTGATAAATATATTCTTATCTACCAGTTTATAGCCAAATGGTACGATTGCAGAAGGATAACGGTGATGTACTTCTACCAGTGCAAGTAGACCATCATTTGTCCTTTCAACATCTTTTTCCCTTTCATACTGATTGATTGCAAATTTAACATTTGCTGACATTCTTCCATCTGCTGTTTTTGCGTTATATGTATCATAGACACAGCAAATTCTTACTCCTTTTTTCTTTACCAGATTAATAAACATATTTGATTCTATAACATCCCTACTAATCCTGGCAAAATCATAAGCAGCTACAATATTAACTCTCCCTTCTTCAATATCTTTAATAAGTTTTTGCATACCTGGACGATCTAACGATTCTCCAGAAACACCTTCATCAACATACCAGACAATATCGCTCATTTTTTCAACAAGTCCGATGTAAACTAAATGTTTAAATATCGTTTTCTTTTGCATTGATATCGAAACATGCCCGTTATGAGATGACTGCTTTTTTGTTGAACACCTCAAATATCCTGCTATAACAATCATTTTTTCGCCTTCCTTTCTTTCTATATTCTTCTCAAAAGCAAGAAGAATATAAAAAAATTTTCAAGCAAAAAAATTAACTGATTATTAAAAGAAAAAGTTTTAAAAGCATTTTTTAACTTTTATAAATATGGCTAACATTGAAGCATAGGATGGAACAAGTTCCATCCTTGCTACATACCTCTTCCTTTAGAAATTGAACGTTGGGAACTCATCTCCTGTTTTTGACTTTTCATTGCCTTTAGATCATCATTCCAGTCTTTGCCTTTAGAAAATAGTTTGCCAACCTTTATTTTTTGTTCATTTGTTTCATTGGTTGCCAGCAGTTCCTTTTTAAGTTCATCTCCCAGTTCCTTTCCAGCCTTATCATTATCAAAACAGATAACGACATCTCTTCTATATTCCTTGACCGTATTAACCACACACTTATATTTATTAGCACTGCCACACACAACCAAAATATCCTTATCTGGATTCAAAATATTTTTAGCCAATGTTTTAAACGAAAGCATATCAATATAGCCCTCAAAACAGTAAATTTTGGCATCTAGCGGTATGTATCCCTTTTTCTTAACCGCTTCAGGAAAAAGTCTCCATCCATAGTTGTAATTGCATCCTTTGTAGTCTCCTTTGAAAGTAGAATTACGTGATATACCTCTTTTGCAGGCACAACTGTACAATCCCATTTCTTTAGAAACAAAAGCAACACCTTTATATCCATTCATGTTAACTTGTGCAATTTCTCCTTTTTTAAATCCTTCCTTCACTATTTCAGGATCTAGTTTTCTTTCCTGGATAAGATATGCCATGGCATTTTTATAAGATGATTCAATATTCAAATTATCTTTTAACATCCTATGGCTTTCACGTAGCGATTCCGCTCTTTCACCAGAACTCATTTCATCAAATGATTTTTTCTTTTTATAGGCGGTTTCTATCTTAAAATCAGGATCTATGCGTTTTCTTAAAAACATAATTGCATCCCTGAAATTATCAATTCCTTCTATCTGTGTTTCCTGAACAAACGAAATGACATCACCACCATGACGGTTTGACTGTCTGAAAAATGAATTTGTTTCTGGATAGATAACAACTGAACTGAAGTCTCCACCATCATTGCCCTGACCTTTGATACCTAAATAGCCATTTTTCTTTGTAACATCAAAATATTCACTAGCAAGATCAACAATGCTTACATGCTCTTTGATTTCCTGTATTATCTTTTTTGAAGTTGACATATTTTTTTATTCCTTTCTTTTTCATAAATTAAAAAGATGGAACAAGTTCCATCCTATCTACCTCGACCATAATTCAAAGTATTATCTATCTGTTGTTTTGCTGAACTGATGTTTTTAAATATTGCTGAATCTGGCTTTTTATAGATTTCATTTACTTCACTTTCACTTTGCAATCCTTTAATGATATTAGATTTCAATATTTCAACAAACTCCCTGTTGTCCGTAATATGTGACATAGGTATGTTTTTAGAAAGCTGTGATGCTTCTTCTTTTGAAAAAAACATTCTGTGATCTTCATGAGCATCCAGTACAATTTCCCCATTTTCAAGGATTTCACTTACAAAGTAACCCATTTGATCAACATTGAAAGTTCTCTTATATCTATCATCAAGCGTACACATTCTATTAGCCTTTTCAAAAATATCTTCATAATCACTTCTAGCAGCCTTATAATCATTCAAATCAATATTCATAGCCTTCGTATTGATAAATTCAATAAAGCTTTTAGCAGAAATACTTTGTCCATCATTCAATTCAATTAATCCGCCATCCATAATATGATAATTGCTATCAAAAACAGTATAATTTAGTCCTTCAAAACCAGGATTGATCGTAACGTGCATATTATTAATATCCAATGCCGTATTTTCCATTTCTTTAGAAAGCATCATTTCTCTTTGTTTCGACATTTCAACAACATAATCATTGATCATCTCTGCATCTTTGATTGCTTCTTGTAGAATAGTTCTGTCATTTTTTAATACTTTTGCCCAGTTTTGAATATAAGCCAAATGATTATTGACATGTGATTCATCAAATTCAAGTCCGAAATCAGCCATTAAAAAAGCAGATCCAATATCTGCTCTTAATTCTTCTATTGCATATTTTTCACTTCCAAATTCACCAGAAAGATCTCTATTCAACCTGCTGGCATGACCTGTTGCATATGAAAGTTCATGAAGAAGAGTGGCAAAATATAAGCTCTCATCTTTAAATCTTTCTTTTGGAGGGGTAACAACCTTATCAAAACTTTGTACATAGTACGATTTATCCTGAACCTGTTCCTCGTATTCAACACCCATATTTTCAATGATCGTATTCATTTTATCCATTGTCATTGGATCTACTTCAATACCTTGTTCAGGTGCAATACCATCTATTTCTTCAGCGTTATAAATATAGAGAATATCCTTATTGTTCCATATCATCTTGCATTCATTCTTAAACTGTTCTTTTTCAACATCATCCAATGAAGCTAATTTTTTATAATACTGTCTTGAATTGTAATATTTATCTTCAACCTCATTGTAGTAAGAAGGCTTTTTAGAAATCTCAACACCTTCACTGCCCTTTTTCAGTTTCCATTTTTCATCTGGATGATATTTATTTTTAAAATCAGCAATTTCATTAAATGTAAACCATCTTGTATCTTTATATCCTTTTTCATGACTGATAAATGTTAGCCATAGACGATTGAAACCATTATATTCCGTACCAGTAATAGGATTATGTGGTCTAGTCGTATTCCACCCTTTTTCCCAAGGTATCTCTCCGCTTTCTAATGCCTCAATATATTTATCTATCAGAATATCCTTTTTTAAAGCCATACTATTTCACCTCACCAAGCATATAGTCACTGTCATCAAGCAATTCTTGAAGAGTTTCATAATCTTCACTTATATCAGCAGGTAATTCAACGGTTTTCGATAATTCGATATAATCAGCATTGCTGCAAGTACCGAGAAACTCATCCTTATCCATATCATATATGTAGATGCGTTCCCTATTTCTGTTCCAAAATAAAACGATCTTATTTCCTAATCTTTTAGATTGTGAGATTTTTTCTATAATATAATCCATCTTTTTGTTCTCCTTTCCAGGATGGAACAAGTTCCATCTATCTGCCAATTCCAGTCGGTTTGATAGCTTCTACTTTTTTTCCAAACCTTTCATTTAATTCTTCCATTTCTACATAGCTGTTTGTATAGTTATTGAGCTGTTTAATAAGATTGTCATTATTCACTCCTGTTTTTGCTCCAATTTTCTTCATATCCTTCACGATACCGTCCAACTCATTATAGACAAATCGCTTTTCCAATCTTTCTTCAAGGATCTTCGGTTCAGTTTTTAATAAGCCACTTCCTACATAAATTTTGACAACATCTTTTTTAAGTTTCACTTTCATACGTTCGACTTCTTTTTTCTTTTCCTGAACCTTCATGTCGTTTTGATCTATGATTTCCTTTACTTTTTCTCTTCTTTCTTGAAGCTCCTTTTTATTTTCCTTTCTTCTATGCCAGTTGAATATATCCTCAAGCTCTTTAGCAGTTACTCTAAATGGTTCAATTTTAGCGTAACCTCCACCCATAGGCATAAACTGAATGTTATATTCCTCACGGTTCAAATAGAAATAACGTCTGTTTTCATTACGAGCGTCACTCTTTATCATATCCCATGGCACATTGATGAAAGCAATACAATCATTTCTGTTATAGCCATTTGCTGTTCCAAAATCCAACCCTCCTGGTCGATAGAACGAAGAAGGCAACATAACCATTGACATCTTCAAAGGCTTTCCAAATCGGTCTTTATATGTTCTATGTGCCTTTGGATATTTACTGCATTGAGATTTGGTAAATACGATTGCTAATTTTTCTTTTTGTTCTTCCATAGCAGTTCTCCTTATATTAAAGATGGAACTTCTTCCATCTTTAATGTTTTATATTTCTTTGATTTATGTAATTAAAAAGATGGAACTTGTTCCATCTCAACTGATATTCATACCTTTGTTTATTGCTTTTGCCTTGTGCAGATTGTTATATGCATCTCTGTTCTTCAAAATCCTATTGACAATATAAGGGTTGTCTTTATTCAATTTAACATAGGTATCCACATTTTTCTGATGACGTTTCTGTCTTAAATTCACATCAAAGCATTTTTCATACCTGTCAATAATATAGGTTACATCCATTTCACCATTTTCATTTAAAAGATCTCCAAAATCATCAAGTGTTCTACCATGCTCTCTATCATACTGAGCAAGATGAAATGTCATATAAATAATATCTGTAGGGGTATAAAAATCATATTCTTCATAATCATATGGATCTTGTAATAAAGATACAAACGTCATGTCACTTTCTTCCTTTTGCATTTCATTTTCGATTACATACTGGATGTACCATTCTTCAGCTTCTTTTTCACACTTTTTAAAAAATTCCAGTTCTTCCTCTTTTTTTCTTCTGATGGCATCATTCATTTCTTCGTTATACAGAAAAGTTTTCAGATTATCTATTTTAATGCAGATGATATGACAAATGTGCAGATACACATTGGTAAAATCCTGATTTGTTTTTACAAGAAAAGTATGCGTTGGTTTATCATCTTTTTTATTCTTGTAAATAACGATCTTTATCTGTTCTTTCTTTTTCCTCTTTTTGTTATATTCTCTTTGAGCTTTAACAAAATTGTAGCAGACTACATCATCAACAATAATTATCGGGTCGAATCTCATTATCTCACCTACCCTCTTCTTTTAATAATAATCAATCCAACAAGAATACCAATCGCAGCAATTACAAGACCAACAAGTGCAAGATTTGCAAAGATGGAACTTGTTCCATCTTTCTTTGCTGATTGTTCAGTATTTTTTTCATTAGACTTATTTTTACTTTCTTTTTTAGATTTTGATGAAGAATTGTCCTTATGAGCAATATGTCCTAGATCCTCAACATATTCTTCATCATCACTATTTTGAGTACCTTCCTGTTTAGTAATCGTTATATCACACATATGCTCATCATCACCATTCAAAGTAAAACTTTCTTGATCATACTGAATATCATATCCTTTATATTTGCATATGACAGTTATATAGTATTCACCTGGATTTACAAAATAAGTCCAGGTGTTTCCGTATTCATCCATATTGAAGCTGACACTATCCTGCTGATCATTCTTATTACAAAGATTAACAGTCACTCCACCTGCATATCCATCTTTGTAAGTATCAACGTTGAATTTAACAACACCAATAGAACTTGCATTTACTGGCTGTATATTCAAAATTCCAAAAAAGACAATCATCAATAAAATCAGTATTTTTTTCATTTTCCTATCCTTTCCAATCATGGAACAAGTTCCATCTTTAATATTTCGTTCCTGCTTTTATTGAACCAGAAACATATTCAAAGTGCATATAATCTTTGATGTTCTTGTAATCGCCACCCCAATAGAAACCATATTTCTTCCAGATTGTTACAATATCACCCTGAATCTTGTAACATCCTGGTGCATTTTGCCATGTAGAAGAACTAGTACCATTTACATATGGGTTATATCCAGGGTTTATATCTATAGCAACTCCAAAAGCATGATTCGACATAGCAGATGAATTTGTCATTTTTCTCCAGTTAAAACATCCATTGTCATATGCTCTAAATCCCTTTGCTTTCATCTCTTTATAGGCTGACTGGATAGAACTTGCAAGTGATTTATGACATGTCAAGCTTGCTGTTGATGGATTTCCATTACGATCAAGAATTTCAACCTTTATCGTAGTAAGATAAGCTTTCATTCCCGATTGACTTGAAGGTGTACCATTAGGAAATAAGAACTGTAATCTAGCGTTCTTATCACCTTTATTTGCTACATCTCCTGTATTCCCTCCTGAACCACTTCCAAATGTTCTGCTTCTTACTTGAACAAGATCGCTTTCTGACAGGTTATCAAACATAGTCAAATTATATGTCTCTATATGGTTTTTTATTTTATTTGGATAAGCATTTCCTTCACAATAGCCACCTCTGCCCAAAGCTTGAAGAACAAGAGAATAATCAGTTATGCCACTACATCTATAATTGTTGTTGGAAAGAAGCTTATCATGTGCTTCTACGCTTTCTTTCCAGGAGTTGAATTTCTGATAAGTTCCGCTTTTTGTTTTATAACTTCCTGCTGTTCCTTTTCCTTTCATACCAAAAAGATTTTTAGCATTAACAGCTAAATTACTCTTGCCCCATCCAGATTCTTCGATTGCTTGAGCCACCGTAACTGAAGTCAATATCTGATATTGTGCTTTGCAATCATAACTGTACTCAACTATCTCCATAACAAAATTGTACTGTTCAGTGGTAAAATTTGCCATATAGCTCGTATCAGAACTATCACTACTATCATCAGTATCCCCAAACAGAACAGTAATTAATATAACAGGCACCAGTATCAAGATGATCATCTTGACAGATGCCTTCATAAATTTCTTTTTTATTCTTTCCATTACTATGCCATCATTCTAAACATATCATCCGTTACTTTAATAGCAATAGGGATTCTTCTGTTTCCAGCAATCAAGATAGCCTCGCCCATACCGAAACGTTCTATAAGCTGTGTTTCTCCTTCAGTAAGTCTCGTCAGCTTTTTCAAATCTTCCACACCATCTTTTTCAAGATGAAGTATGATCTTATATGTAGATGAGTTAAACATGGCTTTTCCACTGGAAATAACTTTCTGTTCGGCAAAATCATGAGGTTCTTGTGTTGCAATAATCGTGGCATTCTTATACTTACGTGAGCGTCTTACAAACTGTTCCAGCATTTTTGCGGTTTCTCCAGCAAGAATATATAGATGGGCTTCATCTACACAGAAAACAGATTCACAGCTATCATCCAGACATAAACTCCATGCAAACTGCAATATGATATGCATGAGTGCATCTTTTAAGCCTTCTGTAAGACTGAAGAATATTTTTGTACCAAAGCCAATAAATGGGTTTGAATTTTCAGAAACATTGATGGTCGTTTTTCCATTGAAATAAGACGAATATTCCACAGTCATTGGTTTTATCTTTAATTCAAGGTCTTTATAAGCTTTATATTCTTCATCCAGCTGTCCTGCATTTTCAAAGTTTTCAATAAATTCTGAAATAGTTGTTTTAAAATCAGAAAAAGTCGGATAGCTTTCATAACCAAGATTTTTGAAGCTCGTTTTTTTTGTAATACCAACCTTTCTATATGTCTCTACAGTAATTCCACCGACAACTGCTAAAGTTTCATCTCTGATACTAGGGTAAAGATATTTAAGCACGATTTTTATATCTTCAACGACATTGAAGATTGCAAGTTCAGTATCATACATATCAACATCTTCTCCCTCATCACATGATATCGGTTTAAGGTCAAAAATATTGATACGTGCATTTTTTGTACCCATATTGAAATATGAACCATTTGCTCTTAAAATCATCTTACGATTTTTATTTTCAGGATCTACCCAGATAAGCTTTCTTTTATGGAGCATATGCTGTAGCTGAATAAATGAAAGTCCTGTTGTCTTTCCAGAACCAGTCGTTCCTACAAGAATCATATTTCCAGATAGTCTATTTTCAATTCTCGCAAGTCCTGGATCATTTTCATACAGGAACTGATCAAACATGATTTTTCCGCCATTATACTGTTCTGAACCTATAAGTATTCCTTGAGGGTCATCCAAAGTATCAAAAACAAATGGATACATACTTGCAAGATTTAATGAAGGCATCAATACACCAATATTATTTTTCATTTCCTTTGAAAAATTATCTCTGTTGAACCACATAGAGGTTCTTTTATAGAGTTTTTCTTGAATCCCCATCAAACATTCAAGTTGCCACCCTTGTACTGAAAGTTGCATTTTTAAATTCTGATAGGAATCATTTAACTGTTGTAGTGTATCAGCCTGTACAAGAATATTTATAACGACATTATATGTCCTATCTTTTCTTGCAACCAGATTTTCTACCATGGTCGATAGAGCCTGCATCTTTTGCTGTATATCCGTTCTTATCGTCATATCAGTGGTTTCATTGTAACGTCTTTTTAACTGATTGACTTCCCCTTTTATCATATTTGGAATATTCTCATTAGACTGTTCAGACATCATACCTACTTTGATATTAGGGTTAGCTGTCAAAACAGACAGTATACCAGCATAATAGTTTTTTGGGGTATTCAAAACGGTTGCAACCTTTATATATTTGTCACCCATTTGAAGATATGTTCTGTTTACCGCAAATCCCTTAGGCGCTGCCTTCGATTTCATTGATCTGATCTTCAACTTGTTCATCTTTTCCTCCTATTCCAATTTGTCCATCTTTCATATCAAAAAGGTCATACCCTTTTAAAACGGAAAAATAATATTTATCAATCATTGGATTATCAAAATCATAGGCTATGATCTTTTTAAAATCATTTTCATCTATTTTTGATATCCTCAATCTCGTATCATTCATATAACGAATAAGATCACTGTAGACCTTATCTATTTTCTTTTCAGTTTCCATGACAATAAAGTAAAATGATATTTCTTTATAGTTTTCAATGAACCATTGATGATGATACAAAAACATGCTTGCAATATCCTTAATTGCATCATCTTCTTCATACTTCATGATATTCATAAGATGATGGTTCTGTTTAGAAAGATTAGGTGTTTCATAAACAAACCTCCAATAGAATCTAAAATCTATCCTGTTAAAAGCTTGAGCAAGTGACTGAATAACATTGAAATTATCCTGTGGATCAAGCATATGTATATTTAAAGGATGCACCTTGATGCCTTTAACAACGTATTTGATATCGCCATCTTTTACGATACAATGATCCCCTTCAATTTCTTCAACATCCATCCAATCCAAAGATGATTTCAATTCTTTAAGCTTCTTTTTATGCTTTTTCATATCTTTTCTAGATATCTTTTTCTTCCCATCTGTATTTAGTTTTTCTTTCGCTTTCGTCTTTTTCTTCATCATAATAAATCACCCCCTCAAATGGATACATCTTTTGAGATAACAAAAAATCATACATTTCCATCATCCATCCAAGCATATTATGATATGCAGGAAACGGAATCGTTAAAAACCAGGAAAGAAATCCAATAGACATAAAGAGTACAATACCAAAAGCCATAGCAATTCCTTTTAAAGTAAATATGCTGATCAGGAATCCAAATACTGCAATAATCAACCCACTGCCAAGTATAGCCAGATCACTGATACGATATGAACCAACAATCAGTTTCCCTCTTTTGAAATTAGAAGGCATAGTAAAAATCTCTTCTTTCATTTCATTCCCCTTTCCAGGATGGAACAAGTTCCATCCTATTTTCTTATGCCAGTCATTGAAAAGTTGGCAGTTCTTTGCATTGATGATGCTTTTGAAGAAAAGAAGTTACCAACACTGTTGATACTGTTTGCGAAGTTGCCTGAACTGTTTCTTGTGTTCATATTACTTGCTCTATTTACAGCAAATGCTTCTCGTCCACTCATACCTCCTGCTCTGTTATATCTAATTGTACTTCCTCCAGCTTTTTCAACTGCATTTCCAAGCTGAGAACGTGACATATTCTGTGCATTATCAATGCCAAGACTTTGAGCATAGGCTACCTGTCCTATCGAAGGAGACATTCCATTTTCTTCTTTTCCTAACAGCCCTGCAACAGTCTGACTTCCTCCAAATCCACCAACTGCTGAATTTAAATCACCTTGAGCCATATCACTAGCATCAATTCCTAGCGAATTAGCATAATCCATCTGACTTCCAGTTAAAGGTGTATCATTTCCTAATGCGCCAAAAGCACTTAATGAACCACCTGCATTGGCAACTGCATTCGCCATTTCTCCTCTGTTCATTCCTGCACCATTGATTCCTAATGATTTAGCATAATCCGACTGTGCCTTGTTAGGAGATAACTGATCCAATGATTTCCCACCATTAGAGCCTCCGAATCCATCTGCTCCACCTTTAGAAGCATCAAACCCCATTTTGGCTGCTGCACCTGCAAGTTTTCCACCACTCAATCCATTAGCACCTCTAGCTAAAGCACCACCAGCTTTACCAGCTAAACCAGCACCTTTAGCAACACCAGATAGACCTGTTCCTATAGCACCAGAAGCCAATCCTCCAGCCATATTTCCAACCATCATTAAAGACTGTATCTGTTGTAAGGTATTGGCAGCAGACATATCCGCACCACCAATGATGGCTGCAACTCCTGAAGGTGTTGCATAGATAGCTAAAAGTCCACCTAGAACAAGAGCAATTTTAGCAATCGCCCCAGCAATCGTTGTTGTATTCAAGATACTATCCAAGGTACTACTACCTATAAAGGCAAATAATATCATCATAGTATAGAGCTGAAAGAAATTGGTAATCAAATCAGCAACGATATATTTTGTCCATGTAGAAAAAGTGTTGTTTTCAGGTTCTATCAATGATGCGACCGCATAAGGAGCAAGAAAGACCTTTGCAACAAGTGACATGAAACGTTGAGCCATTTGAAGAATAATTGGCACAAATAAAAGTGCTATACCAACAATCGTAAACAACCCAAAAAATAACGAACTCCATGAAGGATACATGTAATATACCTTTTCAACATCCCCAGCAAGTCCAAAAGTCACAGTATTTACAAATTTGCTAAATAAGTCACCTTCTGTAACTCCTTCATTTATATTAATATTGTCGATGTCACCCGTTACCCAATATGTATTGTTATACTTATCATCATTAGCTGATGTGTGCATTTTCTTATATGAAGCATAAGCTTCATTGATTTGGGCATCTGTTAATTGAGAGCCTGGAATGTTAGTGTTGGGTAAATAACTTGCAACCGTATCTGCACCTGATGCTTTTATAATTTTTTTAAATTCCTTTTTTGATAAAATAGCATCATCAGCTTCTTTCTTCTGTTCAAGAATGTAGGTTTTCATAGTCTTAACGGTTGAATCTCCATTACCATTTTCAAGATTCAGTGATGAAGTATCCACTAACAAAGTACTGAGTTTTCCTTTATCCTTTACTTGCTCATCTCCTGTAAAATATTCTATATGGTTGATAAAATTTCCAACCATCCCCGTCATCTGTTTAGTTGCATACGGTACACACGACATGACCATGATTGCAATAGCAATCTTCATAACAAACTTTCCTGGCTCTAACTTGTTCATCTTATCTTCATCCAGAAATGCCTGTATAACGATCTTAGCAACTCTGAATATCAAAAACAGAACGAAGAATACTGAAATATACTCAAACCATTTCCACATGAAACTGAACCCTGTATTATTGAAATCCATACCACAAATCAGTTTTGCAGCCGTCCACATACAATCAATAACATGCAGAAGCATTGACATCAGACCCCAAATAATCGACCTAAGACCTTCTGTAATATCCATTTTGTCTCACCTCCTGTCTATTCAAAATTTCATTGCTTAGTTATATCCAGTCCATCCAATACCAAATACTCTAAGAATTGCGACAATAGATTCACCAATAACAAGAATGATAAGAGCCTTCTTGATATTAGACATTGGATTGTGATGTTGTCTTTCTTCTTCAAGAGAAGTAAACCATTTCAGAGCGCATCCTCCAATAAAAATGACACAAGCACCTGGCAATGCCCATAGAAGAATATCTAAAAACATAGCGATCCAAGGTTTTACTAATTTCTTTCCTTCTTCAGTATTAGGTGTTACATCTGCAAATACATTGTTCATATTTGCAAGAATCAAAGTTAAAGAAACAAAAAGCATCTCTTTTTTTATCTTGAGTTTTTCTAATAATCTTTTAAATCTATCCATTCGTTTCATCCTTTCTGTAAATAAAAAGATGGAACTTGTTCCATGTTCCATCTCTAAAATTCATTTTTATCAAGCTCGTCTCCGTTCATTTCAATACTTTCAGTATTTTCCAAGCGAGGAGCTGTCTTATAAAATCTAAATCCTGTAACGATTACATAAGTTCGTTCCTGATCGTTATATTTTTCGTTTTTCAAACGCCCTTTGACTTCTACGAACATTCCTTCAGAAGCATTATTTACGAATCGCTTTGCCTGTTTTCCCCAAGCTTTACAATGAATCCAGTCTGTATACTGTTCTTCTGTTGTTTTACTGTAATAGCTACTAGCCACATCAAAATAGCAACAGCAGTTGTCAGTTTCAGGATCACCTCTTAATTGTAGATGTTCTAACTTTCCAAGTCTGCCACTTAAAAACACATCATTAAACATATCTTTTACCTCCTGAATTTATCATGGAACAAGTTCCATCTCTTAATTTATAGCAAAAAGGATTGAAAGCTATTTTGCTTTCAACCCTGAATATCTATATTTCTATTCGGCATGTTTTTTACGGAAATAAACCATACCAAATACTACAACAGCCAAACCAGCAATCATCATGTAATATTCATAATGAGTATTGTCACCAGTTTTAACTTTGATTGGTAATAATTCATCATACATTACAACCTTTTGAGCAACTCCTGTATCTTTTACAGTAAATTGAATTGATTCAGCTACCTTGTAATTTTTTGGAGCAATCACTTCAGTTAAAGTATAAGTTTGATTAACAGTTAAGTTCTTGATCATATGAGGTTCTTTACCAGAAGTCCATTCATCAATCACCTTACCGTCTTTGTCAGTAACTTTAAGTTTTGCACCTTCAAGTTCCTTCTTAGTTGTAATATCTTGTTTGCTGATTTCGATTTTTGTATCTTCATCAGTCATAGATAATGATGTATCTTTTCCTTCTTCAGCAGTGAATGTTTCTGTTTTGAAAGTAGCGTAACCATTAGGAGTTTTTGTTTCTTTCAATACATATTCTTCTCCTGCTTCTAATCCTTGAATCATGTGTGAGGTTTCGTCACCATTGATGTCAACATTAGTGTAAGTTACTTCTCCATCTTTAGCTAACATTAAAGTATAGTCTTTTCTATCTTTATTAGCAGTTAATGAATAAGTAACAGTTGAATCATTATCATCAACATACATACCTTCTGATTTACCATCTTTTTGTAGATCAGCTTTCATATCTTTTGTGATGTCAAAGATATGTTGCCCAGAAGTCCATTTGTCAATGATGTTTTTAGTCTTATTAGAAGTTACTGTCATTTCAGCACCTTTTAATAATTGACCTTTTTCATCAACTTTAGATACTTCATTGATTGTATCGACCATAGTAACTTTTTGATTTTCTTTTTCGTAAGTTACATCAAATTCGATATCATTTGCAAGATTTAATCCTGTTGGAGCTAGATCTTCATGAAGAGTATATTTTTTACCTTCAACAAGTCCAGTAGCATAATGTACTTTACCTTCAGATGTCCATTCATCTACGACATTTCCATCTTCATCTACGATTTGCATTAATGCTCCAGTAACTTCTTCTCCGCCAACAGTTAATTTAGAAACTTTAACTTGTTTGTCCTTCATGTTGACTTTTTCATTTACCTTTTCTTTTGAAACAGTAAATTCAATATCAGTTGATTTTACATATTCTTCAGGTGAAACAGTTTCAGAAAGAATATAAGTTTTTCCCTCTTCTAATCCATTGATGAAATGAGAATCTTTTCCAGAAGTCCATTTGTCTACGACTTTTCCTGTTTCTTTATCAGTAACAGTGATTTCAGCACCTTCAACTTCTTTTTCACCAGTTACATCTGTTTTAGTAAATGATACTTGTTTATCTTTCATTGTAACTGTTTCTAATTCAGAAGAATTTTTAACAGTGAATTTGATATCAGTAGCTTTTACATAATCTTTAGCTGTAACAGTTTCAGATAATGTATAAGTCTTACCAACAACTAACCCTTCAATAGAATGTACTTTATCAGTTGAAGTCCATTGATCAACAACATTACCTTCTTCATCAGTAATTGTTAATTGAGCACCTTCAACTTCCTTGTCACCAGTTACATCAGTCTTATTGAATTCAAAATCAGTAGTTAAGTTTTCTACATCAAAAGATTTGATGTATGTTTTTGTTGTGTAATCAGATTGTTTAAATACAGCATCATATTTTGTTGTATCTAATACACATCCATCTAAAGTTTTAACTTCTTGTAAGTAGTATTGTGCTTCACCTACACCCATAGGCAAGTTAGAAATATCTAAATGTCCATCAGTTGATAATGCATAAACACCGTTTCCTACTTCTGAACCAGTATTAACGATTGCTCCAGAATTTTCTGTTGTAATAACATCATCTTTAGCAAACATTAAGCTTCCATCAACTGGACTATAAATGTTTTCTTTTGCTTTTAAAACGAATTGAATTTTTGATAAGTCGCTTCTGTCAACTAAATCAACATCTGTATCTAAATCAGCAACAGTCTTATTTAATTTGATTTGAGCTTTTGGTTGTTCATCACGTACTGTTACGGTATAGATTGGATCTCCATCTTCATCTTTTGTATAGTCTAATAAACCGCTCATTTCAAATGATTGAGTTTTTCCTAAACCAATAAATCCTGTAGGAACTTTAACTTCTTCTAAATGATATTTACCAGCAAAGAATTGAAGTGGTAAGAACACTTCACCTTTTTCGTCATCATCATTTGTGTATTCAGTTTTAACTACGACAACGTTATCACTGTTTGTAGTGAAAGTATCATATTTCTTTCCACCAACTTTTTGAGTGATATATTGACCTTTCTTATAAACAATGTTTCCACCGTCAAGGATGTCTTCATCAGCAACAATTTTAAATGATGCTGAATTTAATGACACAGTTTTACCTGTTTCTTCATCTTGTTTAACTAATTTAAGTTGTGTTTCTACTGGTCGGTTATTTAAAATTACCTTTTTGACTTTATCAGCATCATTCTTAATTTCACTTGTATCTTTTGTTACTGAAACAAAGAAATCAGGATTTGTGTAAAAATCTTTAGGTGTTTTTTTTTCTCTTACAATATATTGTCCGTATGGAAGATCTTTAGTTATAGCCCATCCATCTTCTCCAGTTGTAATAACATCATAAGTAGTTGCATTATCCCAACCTACGTGATCTACCTCAGACTTCAACTTCCAAGTAAATTCTGCTCCTTGAAGTCCTTTGACTACTTCAGACATTCCGTTTCTGTAGCCTGACTTAAAAATCTGAATTTGTTGTTTTTTAACTTTTTCAGCAACAACCAATTCATTAGCATCATTACCAAATTGTAATTTAGCTCCTTTAAATTCTTTTGTAACTTGTGCTACGTAGTTACTGTCTTCTACAGTAGAAGTAGTTCCTGTAGCTGTATCAGTTACATTTAGAGTATTTCCTTTTAGCAAGTACCCAGTAGGTGCTTTAGTTTCTTCAATGGAAATTGTTCCAAGTGGTAAAGTGACCGCACCATTTTCATCTAAATAAAAATCATCACCTGATACTTTATAAAAGTCATTTAGATTGGTAATATAATATGTTTTTCCAGCAATTTCACGTTTTTTTGTTTGAATCACCCATGTTCTAGTTGCTTTTTCAGGTAGATTATCCTTTGTATAGTAACCGTCATAATATTTAACAGTAAACTCAGCACCTTCAAGAGTAGCATCACCTTGTGGCATTCCTAATGTTTCAGCATCATTTTTGACGATTTCAATATCAATTGGGTCATTTCCTGGTGTTTCATTAGAATTTGCTCTAACTGTTTGATCCTTGACAATCGTAACGTTGTACGTATTTTCGTCAAGATCATATCCAGTAGAAGCTGTAATTTCTTTTACTGTATAATTTCCTACAGGTAAGATAGATGATTTTGCATATCCATTTTTATCAGTAGTAATTGTATCTACTTGAACACCGTCACTGTAGATACCATAAACAGCACCTTCTAACGAATAACATCCATTATTGTTTGTAATATCTTCATTTGCTGACTTTTTAACTAGATCAATCCATCCAAAATCTAGCCAGTCAACACTGTATCTCAATGAATCAACAGATTCTTGAACCCATGAACCATGAGTTTGATTTGCTGAGTTTGTTGAACTGATAGCTAAAGCACAGAATTTTCCTTTTGCTGAACTGTTTAATGTTCCGCTTGTATAATCAGTTGGACTGTTTTCTAATGGTGCAGTTAGATAGAATGATTGACCACCCCAAACAGTAGCAGTTCCACCAGTTTGTTGAGCTGAAGAACCAGCAATATGAATAGTCACATTACTTTGTAACGGCAACTGAACTGTTTCATTTGATGAAGCATTAAATGAGACAGTATTTGTAGTTTGAATCATATTTGCTTTATCGAATGTAGCTTTTAATGTTGCAGTATCTCCAGTAGAGAACCCAGCTCCATTTGCTGGATCAGGTAAAGACTTCACATATTCATATGCACCTTTTAATCCAATACCAGCTCTTTCTAAATCATCAAGATTAGCACCACACATATCTCCTGAGTAGGCAATTGATAATAATACGTGTGTATATAAATATCCTGTTTCGGCTTCTCCTAAACCATCATCAGTTAAAGCCTGTCCTTTAAATAGACTTCCATTAGGACCTCCAAATCCGTAATATAACAGTTTTCTTACCATTACATTATTTTCGATTACACTAGCAGTGTAATTACCGCTTGCAGGTGTCGTCTTACTTGCTTCAAGACAATATGACCATTGTCCATTATATTTACACATATAAGTAGACCATTGTTTAGTTATTTGTGGACATTTTCTTTTCCACCACTCAGGGTAAGTGATTGATTTTACCCTAGTAAATTCATGTGGAATATTACTATCCCATGCCTCTACCGTCGTACTTCCAGCTGTGAAGCACATTGATAGAACCATGACTAAAGCAACTAAAATCTTGGTTGCTTTGTTGAATACATTCTTCATATTCACTTCTCCTTCTTTTCATATTTTTAATTCTAAATATTTTCTCTTGTTTAAACAAAAGATGGAATTAGTTCCATCACCTCTCAGATGCAAGTTTATAACATCTGTATACTTCTATGAGACAGGCTTTATATTTGACGAATCAAAAGACCTTTGACATTAAAAAAAGACAATCTTTCGATTGCCTTATGGGTGAAACACCCATTTTTGGTTATGAATTTTTATCATTTTAATTTGTTTCCTTTCCTTACAGCTTTTATAATGATCAGTAATTTTTTCCTTTAAATTAAAAAGATGGAACAAGTTCCATCCTCTTGATCAATTTTCTACATTAACATTTTAACATGTCTTATTTAAAAAAACATTTCACATTTAGATCAAAAAAATCCAATTTATTGTTTCCTTTTATTCTCTTTGGGAGAGTACTCTTTGACAGTGTGAAAGTATGAGATTTGATTATAAACGAATATATCCCACTGCCAAAGAAATCCTTCTTGGGAATGTTAGAACTATCTTTTGTTAATTCTAACAATATCATTTTAACTCATTTTGTTTTAAAAAACATTTTAACTCATTTTGTTTTAAAAAACATTTCACTTTTAAGGCAAAAATTATATATTTCTTAAATATTAAAAAGTCGGCTGATGAACCCGACTTTTGTATTAGGACTTACATAATTAAATGTAACTGATAATTCAACTGGTGTTACTACTACTGAAAAAGATACGAATTATGTTGTTCAAATTACATAGCAATATACAGGAGCTAAATTACAATTCGGTAATTATTCTTTTAAAAAACATATAATTAATGCCTATATTAAACAGTTTAATTTATTCTAAAATATTATTTGGTCGCACCGCAAGAACATTTGTAACCTGTAGTAACTGTTTCATCATATGCTTGTTTAACCACTACAGTTTCATCATAGGCTGGTGTCACAACAACTGTCTTTGTTTCTTGATGCGTTACAGCATCATGATGTTTAGTTCCTGCTTGTACTTTTGTTGAATGATATGAATGTCCAGTAATTGCAGAATGATCTCCAGCGTTTAATGACGCTTCACTTCCTTTTCCAAAATCTTGTCCACACACTTTACATACAACATGTGTTTCATAAACTGGTTCATCATATGCTTCCTTATCAACCACAGTATATGTTTCCTGACGTGTTACAGCATCATGATGTACGACTTTTGTTACAGCATCATGATGTACTGTTTTCGTAATTGGAATATTATAGTTATGCTTATGTTCATCTCCTTTAGATGAAGATGAATTGTTACTACTGTTTGAACTGCTTGTGTTATTTCCAGATGGTTTTGATGTACCACTGTTTGTTGTTGGTTTAGAAACACTTGCATTAGATGAACTGTTTACTGTTCCTTTATTAGAAACTGGAGATGTACTTGCTACTGCATCATTTTTAGAAACTTCACTACTAGCTTTCTTTGTGACAACAGTTTTCTTATTTCCGTTTTCATCAGTGACAACTTCAGTTACCGCAACTTCCCCTTCAGCAACAGCAGGAGCTTGTACGATATTGACTTTTAATTTCTTTGAAGCTTTATTTTTGTACTTGTCTTGGATTGTTACTTTTAAATCATAAGTTCCAATCGTATTGACATCAACTTTTGATGTATCAATCTTCCAATCTTTTACATCACTGTAATCAGTCGCTTGTAATAATTCACCAAAGTTAAAAGTTGAAAGATCAGTATATTGAATGACATCTATACTGTCAGGTGCTTTAATTTCAGGTGCAGTTGTATCTTTAACAGTTACCTTAATAGATTGTTTTTCTTTTTTATAGGTAAAGTTAATTGTATAATTACCGACTTTTGGATAGTCTTTTTCTTCTTTCGATACGACATTTCCTTGTTCATCCTTATTTGTTACAGTAACGTACTTAAGATTGTCTTTTTCTTTTGTATCTTTAATAATCTTATCGACATCACCTGATTTATTTGCATCTAAATAATCAGCTACATTTGTTGATACTCTTTGTCCAAATTCAGCTTTTACTTCATCAGAAGCCAACACCAATTCTTTTGAACTAGATGTATTTAAAATAACAGCACCAGCACATCCAATGACCAATACACCAGCAACACATCCTGCAATGATCTTTTTCTTTTTAGTGTTTAAGTATTTATCAATAATATTTTCTTTCTTATTTTCCATAAGTTTTCACTCCCTTAAATATCTTTCAATAACTAGGATGGAACTTGTTCCATCACCTTATTACATTTATATATCAATATTCTAGCATTTTATTTTTACAATTACCATTATTTTTCCAATTAATGCCTATTATTTTACTATCAAGGATGGAACAAGTTCCATCTCTAAATAATTTGAAACTATTTTTTTATATATTTACATGCTGGATATCCCGAACATGCAATGAACTTGCCAAATTTGCCCTTTCTTTCTACAAGCGGTTTCCCACAATGAGGACATTTCATTTTTGTTTCTTTGGCTAGTTTTTTCTTTTCTGTTTGTTCCGTATATTTACAACCAGGATAATTTGAACATGCTATAAACTCACTAAATTTTCCTTTCCTTTTTACCAAAGGACTTCCACAGTTCGGACATGTCTTACCTGTCTGCTTTGGCTGTTTTTTCTCTTCTTTCTTGATGTACTTACATGCTGGGTAATTTGAACATGCGGTAAACTTACCATATTTTCCTTTCTTTACAACAAGATTAGAACCGCACTCTGGACATTTTTCTTCTAAAACGTTTTTATTTTTTACAGTCCACTCATCACTTTTTTCTGTTGTACCAATAATATCAGACACATATTTTTTGATACCATCAACAAACTGATCTTCGTTAAGCTTTCCAGTTTTAATATCAGCAATCATTTCTTCCCATTCAACAGTAAGTTTAACATCTGTTATATTTTCAGGAACGACTTTTATAAGTTCAATTCCTCTTTGAGTTGGGATAAGCTGTTTTTTCTTTCTTTCTATATAACCTCTAGAAATAAGTGTTTCTATGACATCAGCTCTTGTTGCACCAGTTCCCAAACCAACACGTTCAACTTCTTCAATTTCTTTAAAATCTTTAGCTCCTGCCTTTTCCATAGCATTAATAAGCGTTTCATCTGTGTATCGTGATTTTGGCTTAGTTTCCTTTTCAAGTGATACCACTGATACTGGATTTAGTACATCACCTGTTTGATATTGATAAAGCGACTGATTTTTCTTGGCTTCTTCATCGAGGATGGAACTTGTTCCATCTTCCTTTTCAAGAATTGTCCAGCCCTTTTCCATCGTTTTATTTATAGATGCTTTAAATTCAATATCCTTTGCTTTAATAACGCAGCTTAAATGTTCATATGTCATATCAGGTGCTACTGCCTTGATAGTTCTATCAATAACAATATCCAATACATCTTTTTCAGTCCCACCAATATCTGATGAAATGGCATTTGCTGTAGGAATGATAGCGTGGTGATCTGTTACTTTGCTGTCATCCAAAACTTTTGAAACATCTGAAGCAATCACATATTCTTTTTCTTTCTTTAATTCTTCAACAAGTTTATCTACATCACTTTTCATTGATGCATTTAAATATTTACTGTCGGTTCTTGGATATGTTATTAATTTGGCTTCATATAATTTTTGAGCAGCGTTCAATGTTTCTTTTGCTGAAAGAGACAACCTTTTATTACATTCCTTTTGAAGCGAACCGATATCATGCAACAATGGTGCTTTCTTCTTTTTCAATTCAACTTTTCTATCAGCAATGATGGAACTAGTTCCATCCAATGACTGAGCAAGTTGTGTGGCTTCCTCTTTATTTTCAAGTTTTTCATCATTTTCAGCTACGATATCTTTATATGTCAACTGAAGCTTGTAGTAATAATTTTTCTTGAAACCTTTGATCTCATTTTCTCTGTCAACAATCATTTTCAATGTTGGTGTCTGAACTCTTCCTATGGAAAGTGGCTTATCACCATACGAACAATAGAGATTTGAAAAATGTCTTGTAAGGTTCATCCCAACAAGCCAATCCGCTTTTTCTCTGGCATAAGCACTATGATAAAGATTGATAAATCTTTGAGAATTACCTTCCTGAAGATTTTGAAAATCTCTTTTCAAATCAGCCATTGAATTATTCCATAAACGTTCGATTGGTTTTCTACATCTGCATTGATTGTAGATATGTCTGAAAATAAGTTCTCCTTCTCTCCCTGCGTCAGTAGCACATATAATTGTATCTACATCATCTCGAAACATCAATTCCTTTAATATTTTAAATTGTTTTTTTGCTCCAGTATCATTGATCACTTTTGTTTTAAATACTTCAGGCAGTACAGGAAGTTCTTTCCAGTTCTTCCATTTTTCATCATAATCCTGGCAATCATATAATGTTACTAAATGACCATAAGCCCAGCTACAGATATAGCCATTACCTTCCATATATCCATCACAAGAATGAGTTGCACCCAATACTTTAGCAATATCTTTTCCAACAGAAGGCTTTTCAGCAATTACTAACTTCATTTTAAATTCCTTTCCAAGATGGAACTTGTTCCATCTTCATCCTATTAACAATCTACCCTAACTTCATCAATCGTTTCCTACCCTATGATTTCATTGGCATACAGATCTAAATGACAGTCATTATCATAGTATTCAGCTTTTCTAACTGTATTGATTTTTAAAAAATCCATTCCAAAAACTTCAATAAAGTTCTTCAGGCTATTTGCTGAATATACTAGATCATCTGCTCCATCATAGAGATCTATTGATGAAATATAATTGCAGTGTACAACTAAATTACATATATATTTGTATAAATTTTAGTTTTAGCTTTGAAGCACTCATCAAAGTTATCTTCAATCCACTCTAATAATTCTGGTTCAGGTTCGCATCCTTCTTTTGCTATAAACTTCATATTACTTTCTTTTTCAAAATTTTTATCAGCCATTCCTTTTTATCTCCTAAATTAATTTTTATACTATTTAATCAAATATCAGTCATCAATTTCCTTATCACATTGAAATATCGTTGCTTTTTTACATTCTTTTTTTACGATTTCTCCATCGGGAAATTTCTGAACTCTACATTCCAGTTTTAAAATATTTGCTTTATCTTTGTCTTGAGTTATTTCTATAAACATTTTTTCAAAAGGTAGCTCTATAACTTCACCTTTATTATCAACAAAAGTAATTATGTTATTAGAATAATCAATCATGTACAGCTTTTTTGTTGATGGAAGTAGGTGTTTTAATTTTATTATTTCTTTTTCGGTTGTTGTTTCAGCAATTACTGTATAATTATCAATAATGTACATGAAAGTGAAAATTATACCTAAAATTATACACACTACAATTATATAGATTATATTATCTAGCATCTTTTCTCTCCTTTTTATTCACTAAAATAATCTTCTACGCTATTGCTACATTCTTTTATATGTAGAATCATTTCATTTGCTCTTTCTCTTACATCTAAGCAAAAACCATCAATAACTTCCTGAGGATCTACATCCATATTAAAAACAAATTCATTTTCAGTGTTGGAATAAGGCATTAAGTAATAAACCATACATCTTTTATGATTTTCACTTTCTAAAACCTTTGTTACTTCAATTTCATCATCAACCTTTTTAAACATCTTTTTCCAGTAAATGATTTTTTGTTTGCCATTTGATATTTCAAAAATTTCATCAGCAGATAAATCATATAGTTCAATCAATTTTGAAAAAGTATCCAGATCAGGTTCAGCAATATTATTTTCATATCCAGATAATGATTTACAGTTAATATTAGTTATCTCCATTACCTGTTTTTGAGTTAATCCTTTATTTTTTCTTGCATTTTTAAGAATTTCCCCTATGCATTTTTTCTCCATACTTCTTTCCTTTCCAATCCTTTTTGATTCATCAAAGACCAATAACACATACTTTTATTATTTCTTGATGTGATAATACTTTTAATTGAAATCTAGGCTGATAGATAATAGAATAACGTCCTTCAGGTTCAACATCAATGACACCTATATATTTCTTTTCATCAAGATAATTTTTATATTTATACAAAATAAGATTTTTCTTTTCTATAGGTATAACTACCCAGCTTTTATTTACATAAGGTAAATTGCCTTCAGCCTGTAAGAATGCTTTTTTTATATCTGATAGCACATTCAAACTGATAACGAATTGCTCTTTTTGAGCGATTATATGACTTCCAAAACTTTTCCTTTAGTTCTTTTTCCTGTAAAAACATTTTCATTTCCTTTCCAGGATGGAAAAAATTCCATCCTTGTCATTTATCAAAATAATATGGGTGTATTTCTACTTTCCAACCACTATCAGCAAGAATTGATAAAACATCATGTAACCTTTCATCTGTACCAATACAATAATGACCACCAATACCAATAGTGCCTTCAATAATTGAAGTTACAGCAGTATTTTCTTTATGTTCACATGCAAAGACACACCAATATGGCTGATCTTTGCTCCATCTTAACAAATCAAATCTAAAATCCCCATCTTCATAATTTTCATCGATATCAGACATCATTTCTTTTATAAATTCATGTAATCCACTCATTAGAATATCTTCTTCATCAGGTTTAGTAAAAATCAAAGAATATTCACTAGACCAATGTCCACTCATGCTTTTCGTTTTTTGTTCTTTTAAATACACATTGACGTTTTCTTTTACATAATTTTCAGCAAGTTTATTTTTTAAATCTTTTGCCAAATCCAAATTCATATCTGACAGCCATATTCTAATACTATTCATTATTTATCCCTCCACTTCAACTATTTCTAGATAATCAAAACTATTACCATAACTTAATTCCAATCTCTTTTTTACATTTTTGGTAACTTTTAAAGATTTATATTTTTTATATTTTTCATCCCTAAATGTAGCAAAAATAGCGTATTTTTCGCTTTGAAAAATATAATCATTTCCTGTGTAGAAATCTCCATATTCATTTTTTATTGCATACATAGTTATCTCCTTGTATATATGAATATCTTGTAGTACATTAATAATCCAAATCCAACAATAGACTATAACAGGATAGACAACAAAAATATAACTAACGTTGTATTGTTACTTATTAGAGAAACTACAGTTTTATTCATTACATCATATGTTATTTTTAATGCTAAAGGTAAAAATAAGAGCAATAGTATTCCATCTTCGATATCCAATAAATATTTAACGATTATTAAAATCATAACTACTGATACCACGTAAACCAGTACATTCAACAGAGATAAATCTAATAATTTTAAAGCTTCATCAATCACTTTAGATATAAAACTATACAAGGTGAAAATCACTGCGAAACCAACATAATTTTCTATATTTCTCGTTTTGTCAGATGCCTTCTCACTGTTTTTATTGTTAATAAACACATTGATTAAAGCAATTCCCCATACAAAGATTAAAACAATAATCCTTGTGTGTTCTATAAGAAAATCCATCATCCTATTATTTCCTTCCTTTCTAAGATGGAATAAGTTCCATCTTAATTATTTAAAACTCTCTTTTACAAAATTAATTTGCTCATTCGATAAACCAGTCCATTGATCTTGCTTATTGATTCCTACGAATAAGACCGATCCAACAAGAACAGTTTTATTTATTCCACCGTGCCACATTTCAAAATTGTATTGTTTATCCCTCAATTTACCGTCTTCATCAGCAAGTATGATAATACCTTGCTCATCAAAAGGTGGTCTTTTAATGACCTCAATATCAAAACATTCTAATAAAGAACTTAAACTTTGTAAGTCTAAATTTAATATTTCTAATTTTTCTGGTTTTGCTTTTGGTTGCTTGATTAATATTTTCATTATTATTTCCTTTCTATCTTTAAAAAAGATTAATGGCATTCATGGCGATTAATGAAACCATTGCAAGTCCTGAATAAAAAAATCCATCACCGTTTTTATCATCAAAATTAATTCTTGCAAATAGTTCAAACGTAGCATATAAAACCATTTCCGCACTAAATAAAATATTTAACATTCCTACTAATGAGCCACCTATAAATTTATTAGCATATACTCCTAAAATTATTGCAACAGCATGTACTATAATCATTCCTAACATTTATTTTCTCCCTTCCAAGATGGAACAAGTTCCATCTTATTATTTTAGTATTACTTCATAGTTAGCATTGGCATTGGGAATACCATTTTTAGGAAAGCATTCCCTGATCATATAGCCTTTGGTTCTTGCCTTCTTAGTCCAAAGATTAAAACTCGTATAAAGAGCTACGCATTTCCAACCATGTGATTTATCACCAATCCTGATTTTATCTTTCACAACATCATATCTGCTTCCTCTAGCCATCAATCAACACCACCTGTTTTATTTTTGAACACATAAATTCAAATAGTGAAACACCTTCAGTTGCATCATTTTCATAGTATTCACATATCCAACTATCTACTATTTCTTCTATTGGTGGGGTAATGCAACTTGCATGAACCTTATCCACATACATTTGACAATAGAAACATTTTTCAAATGATGCTTTAGTTTCATCACTTAACATATTCCAAAGGAGAACATATTGTTCTTCACCCATTTTCTTTTCTTCATTAATTTCTCTTGCAACTTTTACACATTGATCTATTTTTTTCTTTTCCATATTCAAGCTCCTTTCGCTCTTATTTTTAAACTGATATGTCATATATATCGTTTAATGTTTCATATAATTTCATTAACTTTCTTTCTGCTTTTTTTAACTGTTTCTCCAATTTGTCAATTTTTATTGCGTTTTCAATTTGAAATGGATTTATCAAATATATTTCTTCTCTCAGATTTTCAACTTTTTTAGTTAAGTCATGGATTTCATCTGAAACTTTACCTATTTTTAAGGAGACAAATTCATTAAGTGCAAATTCAGAACGTGAATATTTTTGTATTTCAAATATCAGTTCAATAAGTTCTTCTTTAGAACAGATATTAAGTAATTTTCTCACATTATCTTTGTTCATATATTTTTCCTGCTTTAAATGTTGAAATAAGAAGTTTGTTCAAAGAATCATTTTGATTTTTGTTTTCATTAAACAATTCCTTTTGTAATTCAACAGAATTATTTATTTCATTAAATGCCAGTTTTCTTATTTTTCTTTTTCAAACAAAACAATTTTTTTAGTTTTGAATTCCAGTTCAATACTGTTTCCATTTTCAATATTTTCTACTGTTACAAAATATTTATGAATGCTGAAAAGATTATTTTCTTTATAATTAACAATTAATTTATCCATTTTTCATACTCCTTATTACTTTATTTTTTTCCAGAATATTTTTATAAGCTTTATTATCAAATAAGCTATTAAAAAAACGATATTTATTAATATACAAAACATGAAGATACATATAAGCACTAACGGAAATCCAATAATATCAGGAATACCAATTATTGAACCAAACAAACATAACACAACTAAAATTGGAATATACAAAATAGAATCAATCATAAAATCTTTAAATTTATCTGATAATACCATAAGTATATTTATAACAAGTGCTATTAGAAAACATATCACAACAAACAGTTTCATAATGGTTGCCTCCTAAGTGTTTTGTTTACAGCTTCAAAAATTCTTTTACCTTTTCTTTTATAACTTCCACTGGTGTCTGTATTCTTTCTGGTACTTCTTTTTCTAAATCAATACGTTGAATATCAATCCATCTCATTTCATCCAGTCTCATCATGGAAGGTGTCAGCATTCCTCGATTTACAACTACGATTTCAAGTTCTTGTTCTCTCAACTTTCTTCTAAAATTCTTAATAGAAACAAGTGGAATGACCAACGCTTTTCCATTCATTACTTTATAGACATAAGCCCAATGACCGTATCTTAGTTCCTTTGGAAATCCTATACTGAAGTCAATATAAACTACTGTATGATCTTTAACTGGTTTTGATGTTCTAAAATAGCGATCATAATAGACATCAGGATCATTGTTACAAATTGCTTTTAAATAAAATACATTCGCATCAATCATTTTCGTAAGCGAGCTGATAAAAGCTGAATAGGATGTCTCTTTCTGATTACATTGTTTAAATCTTTCTAATGCATTATTTAATTTTTCATTTTCCATACTTCTATAACTAGGATGGAACAAGTTCCATCCTACATGAACTCCTCTCTATATAATTCATCTACAACATTTCGATAATCCTCTGCTACTGGAGAATTTGATGTTGCTAATAAAATTTCCTTGTTTAAGTTGGCTTCTGTTACAGGTTTCGATTGATGTCTGATTGTTTGTTTTATACATCTTTCTCTAAAAAGATTTTGAATCGTTTCGACCATGCATCTTTCCGTCTTATTTCTGTTTACCATAGTCAATAAGATTTTAAAATCAAACCCTAACGGCATAGCCTGTAACCATTCCATCATCATATGAACAGTTTTAGATAGTCCTACCAAACTATAATTATCAATCTTTGTTGGAATAAGAATGATATCTCCTTCTTTACAGCATGCGTTCATAGTGTTATAAGTCAACGAATTTGTGTAAGGTGAGTTATCAATAATACACACATCATAGTTGTTTCTTACATGATCTAAAGCCATCTTTAATTTTTGTTCTACAAAATGTCCTGATTGTTTAAGCTTCAAATCTACTTCGGCAAGTTTCAAAGACGAAGGAAGAATATGAATTTTTGAATAAGCCTCATCATTGCCCTCGTAGTTTATATATTCAGCAACATTTAAAATTGCTTCTTCAACTAAGTTATGATCTAGCAGAACATCACTGATATCCTTGCTAAAAGCTGTAGCACTCGTATAGTGATTCAAAATATTTGTTGCATCCATAACCGATTGGCTGGAATTGTTAAACTCAACATTGATTTTTTTCAATTCTTTTTGATCAATTTGATCATTGAGTTTCAAAATATTATTTGTTGTATTGCCTTGTGGATCTAAATCACAAATAAGAACTTTCAATCCTTTTTGCGCAAAGCCATAAGCCAAGTTGATAGTTGTAGTTGTTTTACTTACTCCACCTTTTTCATTAATAATTCCGATTGTTTTCATTTTAGTTTTCCTCCAAAGTTTTTAGTTTCATAGTTTCATGATTGTTTTTTATATAAAATTGTAGATTACAGCAAATATCAAAGCAAAAATGAGCATTGAAAACGTGTTGTCCGTATGACTGCCATGTATCATTAAAATAATATTGATTACAAAGCCGATTAAAAATATCCCACTGAAAAATGATATTACTGCTTTTAAGATATTTCTCATATTGTCTATTTCTCCTTTCTTTCATCTATCACCCCCGCCTCACCTTCTAAGAGCACCAGGAGTGAAAAAAGCAAGGTGGAGACGGAACGTACTACCTTGCTTTTTATCAGAACGAACTGGTGAATGTTCGTAGACATCCCGTGATGGAACTAGTTCCATCACATTAAGGCGAGAAACCCTCAACTATCCTTATCGGTTTCTCGCCCGATTATTTCCTTTCATAATAAGAATATTTATAAAAAAACAAAAAAAGATGGAACTTGTTCCACCTCTTGAATATTTTTCTATATTACTATATTAACACTTATTTAAGCGAAAAACATTTCACAATAAAGTCAAAAAATCAATACATTTTAATTATTACTATCTATTTTATAGATTAATTTTTCTATCCTTACGCTTTTAATTTTTACCGATAGAAAATTTAATAACATGTAACCTGCACACCTTCTCCCGTTGGAGTGACCGAGTATCCTGATATTTTACCAGAATTTTTAAGACCATCTGCATAGTCACAGGCAGCGTTATATGAATCTATACTGTATCCTTCAAAAAACTTATTATATGCACTTGCATTTCCTTTAGGCTTTGATGCACTGCTTTGACTAGAATTGCTAGAACTATTTGCAGAAGAACTATTTTTATTATCTGAAGTGTTTTGTGATTGTGAAGATGTTGCTGGTGCAGGCTGTTGTACAGGCTTTTCTTTTACTAAAACAGACATGGAACAAGTTCCATGATTGCCAGCATTATCATCCACTTCATAATCAACAGTATAATTACCTGCTGTATTTGTATCAATAGAATTGTATTTTACTTTTTCTTTTAAATCACCATCTACATTATCAGTAGCACTTTCTATATAATCCTTCAAGTTAAGTTTGCTTCCATTGTCCACTGTAATAGAAGTTTCTTTTAATATGATAACAGGTGAAACATCATCATAAACATCAATCATAAGATGCTTTGAAATAGATTTTACTTTGTTGGAAAGCTTATATGTAACTGTATAAGTTCCTGGCTTATCAAATTGTTTTTCTTTTGGCAATGTCAGTTTGTATTCTTTGTCATATTTTTTTATATACTCACTTGCTACAAATGGTTTTGACATTCCTAATTTTATCTTTTCTTCTTTAAGTTCCAAATTTATATTTTCAAAATAATAACCTATCGTTTTTCTATTGATATATGTTAAAGAACCTATAGTAACAATTAGAGCTAAAACTACGAATGTGATTCCAATTCTAATTATTCTCTTCTTTTTGACTTCTTCAGCAGCTTTTTCATAGATACCAAGCTTTTTAAATGTTTGGATTCTCAGTTGTTCCATTGACTGATAATTGATTTTAGGGTCACAAAACATATTTAAAATATCAGGATCAGATATTCCTGCTTTCAAAGCAAGAAATATCTGTTCCATTTGTAAATAGTCAAATGCGGTATTTGCATACCAGTCAACATCTAAATCCAGATCTAACCCGTCTTTTATAATTTGAAGCTGTTTTGGATCAAACGCTATTCGACTATAATATTCATAGTCATGTTCTGATTTCATTACATATTACCCATCATTGCATTTTTCATTCTAAGCGCTGCTGCTTTTGAAAAAACATTTAATCTTTCTTCTTCAGATAGCGTTGCTAAAAATTCAACAGTTGCATTTTCATCTACAGGTTTTTCTTCCACTAGATCAATTCCTATTTTTTCTTTAATTAGGTTGACAATATCCATTACTAGTTCTTCATTGTTGATGGAACTTGTTCCATCTTGAATTTTTCTTCGTTGTTCATCAATTTGATCTAGCAATTTTTTATTTGCATTTTGTAACTCAGCAATTCTATTTTCCAAAGCACCTTTTTCAGCTTTTAAAAGAGTTAACTCTTCATAAGATTCTTCATTTTGAGCCGAACTGCTTTGTAATTGTTCAATAGTATTTTCCATTTCTTTGATTTTTTCTTCTAATCCTGCCTTTTCTGTGTTTGATACTTCTAATTTTTTTGCTAATTCTTTAATTTCTTCTTCTTTGATTTCCATTTCTTGATCCATATTTAATTTCTCCTTAATTGTTTCATCTATTTCTTGTTCTAATTTATTTTTTTCTTCGTTTATATTTTTAATGACCTCATCTTTTTGGAAAATCTCATTTCCTAAGTCATTGACAGCACGTCTTACATTTTCAAGTTCATTCGTTACTTCATAGAGTTGTGTATTTGCATCTTCCTTTTCTTTTTTTAAATCAGCAATATTGTTTTCAAGATCGATAATATTCTTTATTGTTTCAACCTGCTCACAGTAAACAACACCTACATCACCCTTTACTTCTCTTGCCACATGATTATTGAGAATACTCAAATCAGTAGCTTCATAATCACAGTTAATAAATATTGAATAATTCATGATCGTACAAGGTGTCAATTCACATTTTAAAAATTTCGTATTGGCAAAAATACATGAGATAAAATAACCATTTAAGTGTGAGATTGTAAAAGTACAATTATCAAATCTAATACCTTTCAACTGGCAGTTAAATTCACATGATTCAAATACACAATTTATAAAGGCACTTCGCATTTCAAAATTAATAAGCTCATTTTCCCTGAAAATGTCATCTACAAAATTACATCCAATAAATTTACAGTTGCAGAAATCACTGTTGACAAATAATGATATATCTATTGTTTCTTCTGAATATTCCCTATCTGCCACAACTCCCTTTTCGAGAGTTTTAATATCTACATTCTTTATTTCCGTGCTTACATCATTAGAAATAACACTTTTTTCTCTTATGTCATCTCCAATATAATGTGATATTCTGCATCCATTAACTGATTTTTCATCTCTGTCAATATCAACAGAATTAATATCCGTATCCAGCCATTGACTTTCTTCTAAAATTGCACTTTTAAAATTGGAAGTATTATCAAACTTGCATCTTACAAGTTTCATACCTGTTAAATCCGTTTTATATGTAACTGAGCCTCTAACACTAAAACGTTTGAAATCGCAAGCTATAAATGTAATATTTTTTAAATTGCTGCTAATAATATCAAAGTCTTCAAATTCGCAATTAACAAACAGCGCATTTGGACAAGTAAGTTCTCTAAACTGCAAATTTCTGAAAACACAATTCCTTGCAACTATAGAATTTTTTTGCTGAGTAAATCTTGCACCTTCGATCAATTCACCATCAAATTCTATATTCTCACTCCCATGTATTGTTTTATTGGTTTCATCTACATTTTTCTTTTGTGGATTGATTGCTGAATTTTTATACGATTGAGACTTTTTTACATTTTTATCATTTAAGATTCGCTCTATCAATTCTTCTTTTGTATTATTATCTATCAATTTTCATCATCCTTTCTAATCATGGAACAAGTTCCATCATTGAGCCATATAGAAAATATATGACCCAGTTAATGGAAATGAACCAAAATAGTATATTTACAATCCAATACTTCTTGTTTTTACCTATGAAGCCTTTAATAACCCACCATCTTCCTTTTGATGATTTTCTGGCATTGCATGAATAACATGCTGAAACAAGATTTTTTGGGTCATTCACATCATTTATATTCAAAGATTTCATCACTTTCTGATAGAATCTGCTTCTTTTGGCTTTCTTTACAGGAATGATATGATCCACTGTTACATATCTTTCTTTCAAAGGCATTCCACAATAAGCACAGATATAATAATCTCTAAACATAGGTTTATTGTTCTCAAAATATATTTTTCGATAGTTGCTGGAACGTTCATATTTATCTTCATACATAAAGAATTTGAATTTATGTTTCTTACAAAAAGTTCTTGCAACTTCTACTTGATCTTTATCATCCGTATGAGCATACCAGCACGAACAATATTCTGATGTTCTTTTAAATTTGAATCCCATATTCTTTAGTTCGTCTCTAAAATAATATGTTTTTTTCTTTCCATCCCTGATTTCTATATTGTAAGGCATTTTTTATCTCCTTTTTTATCATGGAACAAGTTTCATCCTTTTATCCAAGCATGTAACCAGCATCCTCTTCAAAATATACTTGATTACCTTCATATTCACTTGCGCATTTCTTCATAAAGTCCTCGTACAGATCATAGTATTTGACTTCTGGCTTAGGTACTATATCAAATGAATCCTCAAGATTGTCTTCATAGAAAATATATTGATCATACCCTGGCAACTTAACAAAATATGGATTATGCCTTTGTGAAAGTATTAGAACTTCCCCTAGTTTAAAATGACTTAATCTGTCAACAGAAAAAAGTTTGACATCTTCATACATTTTCTTATCCTTATTCCATTCACGTTTAGTACCAGCTCTTTCGGATATTTCCTTCAATGTATCTGGCGCACCAGAAAGAATATACACAGTATTCATGACGTTACCCTTGATAGTTTTAGCCATATCTTTTCCATATTGCTTGTCAATCTGTCCGAAATCTTGAACAATCAAAGTCAATCTGATACCCCTTGAACGAGCAGCAGTAAGCATAGCATCAATATCTTTAACTGGTGGCATGTTACCAAATTCATCAAGAATAATATTTAGAGGAACTTTCAATCTTAAATTAGCTTCATTACGTGCAGATTTAATCAAAGCTTCATAAACCTGCTTAACAAACATTGTTGAAAGTCTGTAATATGTTTTCTTTTCATCATGTACAATTAAAAAGATTGCTGTTTTTTCTTCACCAATAGCTTTCAAATCAATATCATTGCTTGATAAGATTCGTTCAACAGATTCATTTGTAAGTACATCTCTTAGTTTGTTTTTAAATGTACTGTAGAAAGATGTTTGCGTATTGTCCGAACTTTCCAAATATCCTGACAGATTCTTTTTAGATCTTGAAGTTGAACTTCTAAATCTATCTAAATACAGTTGAAATAATTTTGTTTTTGATGAAATTTCTCCTAATGGATCTTCTTCTTTATTTATCATCCTGTCACCTTCAGTAATCATTTTGAATACATTTGGGAAATTCAAAAAGTCATGTTTGCTTAGATTTTCTTTTTCTAACTCTTCATCGTCCATTTCTAGAATAAAATTTGCTCCACCAGCAACCATATCGGATGCAGTTTCTGTCCACACTGGCGAATCTTTGTTCGTTTCTTCAAGACAGAGTGTATTAGCCACATCTATAATCATTTCTACCGCTTTTGAATAATCGGCTTTAGGTTTGTCATCTTTGCTAGGTTCAGGCAATCCTAACATCTTCGCTTTTTTAGCCTTTTCTTTATATTTTTTATTCCATTCATCTACTTGCGGTTTGATTCTTTCTTCAGCTTCTTGCCATTCTATCCAGGCAAGTTCAAATGGATTCCAACAGTTAGAATATTCAGGATCAACAAAATTCAAAATATATGTTTTATATCCTGATCGTTCAAATTTCTTCTTTGTATATTTTGCAAGTTCTCCTTTAGGGTCATTAACAATAACACTTTCACCTGCAAGTCTTGAAAGTTCCAACATTTCCAGAACCTCAGTAAATGATTTACCTGATGCTGATGTACCAATGACGAGATTATGATTGTCTCCTGGATCAACATATGCATGTTTCTTTCCAGCAGAAAAGACAAGTCCCGATCTTTTCCATTTCAGTTCCCCACCTATTGGATACTGTTTTCTGACTGGATGATTTAAATTATATCTACTTAATAGCGGTACTTGAATGATCTTGTCACTATGAGAAATTCTTTTAAATTGATTTTGTATTGAACCTTCTATCTTTCTTGTTTTTTTATAAAAATCGTTATTTTCTATTTCTTTGATATCTTCTTTTTCCAATACGATTTCATCTTCGTTGAAGTTTACTTTGATAAGTGCAGGTTTAAATTCTTTTAAAGTAGCCAGATGAGAAGACCTTTGTTTTTCCTCTTTTGTCATACGTCTTTTGCTACCTTTGCTAAAATAACTTGCCCATATTATTTCAAGCCAGATACATAAGGCAATCAAAGTACAAACAACAAATATCGTACCTTGATGGTTGATAAATAACAGTCCAAAATTCAATGTCCATTTCATTTTTTGAAGATATAATACCTGAATAAGATTAATTGCTGTTGTATAAACCAAAAACATGGATAATAGTAAACCTAAAACTATACTATATATTTTTTTCACTTTTCCACTCCCTTCATGGTATTTTAAAAGGATGGAACTAGTTCCATCCCTTTAACAAATACATTCATCTTTTTCAATTAATTGATCATAGCACTTCATGATCCTGTTATTTATAGAATCCTGTTTAATTCTAATAGAAATTGCCTTGGGTAAATTCATCTGATCAATAGCATTTTTAAAATCTTCTGACAACTGCTTTCTTTCATTGTTCAACATTCTAATATTCATCATGATATCTTCCATAATATTTCTCCCTTAAAGTAAAAATGAGCATGTCGCTCACCTTTACACAGAATTAACAATTTTTTGATGTGATAAAGTTGATAATGCTCTAGCTGATGTCTTATCAACTCATCAACAAAATATTAACATATAACAATTATTAAGACAAGTTTCTCCCTTCAAACACAATTCTATATTAATAGAATATCACATTTAAACCTGCAAAACATTTCACATTTAAGTTAAAAATAGAAACATTTATTTAACAGCAAGGATGGAACAAGTTCCATCTTCATTACTATAGGTTTTGACCGATACCATTATTACGTTCCCATTCCATCATTTCTCTATAGAGTTCAGAATCAGAAACTCCAATATTGCGACCTTTTTGCCATCTTCTTGCTCTTTTTTTGTAGTATCCGATTGTTTTCTTTTTTCTGTATAGATCTTCATCAACTTGTGTTTTAGTCGATTTTGTTTCTTGCTTCATGTATTTTTTGTTAGTACGTCTTCTTTCTCCTTTTTTACCAATCTTTAATTTTTCTTTTTCAGTCAGTTCAGAAATGTTTTTTCTTTCCCAGTAATTTAAGAGTTCACTTCCATTAATCGTTTCAATCAGTTCCTTATTGATTGTATATATATTTACCTTCTTATTGACATCAAAAAGATAGCGGACTGTAAACTGATTTAACTGTTGCCATTGATCCTGTTCCAGATACATATATTTTGTACCCCTTGTATTGGGTATTCTGCAAAAGATCTTTCCACGATCAAATTCTTCTATTAATTTCTTATTGACTGTAAATGCAAGATATTTGCTGTTTAAATCTTTCATAGATTCCAAAGATGGAACTTGTTCCATCTTCATTTCATCATAACTAGATAGCCTTTCCTTTTCATCCCAGTATTTAAGAATTTCATTACCAGATAATGTTTTGCTTTTTATTCCATTTTTATCATAGATATCAAACACCTTGTTTTCATCAAAATCAAATTGCCAGGTTTCTTCACCAATCTTTTTACATTTATCTTCAGGCAAATACATATACATTTCTCCCCTGGTACGAGGCACTCTCATAAACATGCCTTTATCATCAATACTTTCAATAAGACTTTGATTAATTGTAAATCTCTTTATTTCACCGACACCATATATTTCCTTCAAAGATGGAACTTGTTCCATCCTTATTTCTTTTTTTTCTTCATTCTTACGTTGCAGCTCTTTCTTTTTATAATCTTTGATGATCATATTACCGATTTGAGAATAAAGTTTTTCCATCTCTGTATCTTTAATTGTTGCAATATCGACTTTACCATCACTGCTTAAACTTCTATTTTGATAGTTGGCAAGTTTTTCCAGCATTTCAACATACTCATCAAACAATCCTTTAAATTCATTATCGCTAATGATCTTCTTTGTAATTGAATCAATGAGTGGCTTATATGGTTTCATCACATATGCATTATAGGAAAGCCTTCCTTTTTTTGGAAGGATACTATATAACTGAGATAACGTTACAATATTTCTATCAAAAGCATTTTTACCTATAGCATTAATGAGTTCATGAAAAGCTTGATCTTTTTGCTCGAATACATTTTTCTTCCATGTAACATCTATTCCAAGATTGATTTCCTTCATATGATTTAATTCTGTTGCAACAATATTTTTCAATCTCTTTAATTCTTTATCGGTAATTTGTCCACGTGTCCTGGTTTTATCTTTTCCTTTTTCTAACCAGTTCAAATGGATATGAGGATGTTCTGTATCAACATGTCTGTTAGCCCACCATATAACATTTTCCTGCTCAAGATTCATCATCCTACAGATTTTTGGCATACACCTTTCTACCAGCAATTTATAATCTTCAGGTGTTTCCAATCCGTACTCATTTGCATTCTCTTCACTTTTTAATGATATGATTGTTTCCCACCATAGATCACCGTTCTTTGAAAAAGAATCGGCAAGCATTGTTTCAAATTCCTGCCTGTTTTCTTTATTGAGCCAGCCATCAAATTCACTTATAAAAGTATATTCATCCTTATCGACATATCCCAAATATCCACCTTCTTTTAAATTATCAAGCTCACTGGATTTTTCATTTTTTTCTTCTTCAGAAGTATACTGATAATACCCAACAAGTGCTGTTTGATCCATCACACCTTTAAACCGTGAATGGCTTGGAGCTTGTTTACCATATTCAAAGAAACGAACTTTGTTCAATGCAAAATTATCAGCCATTGTCATTACCTTCTATTTCATCAAAGATTAATTCATCAGCTTCTTTATATACTTCATCGACATCAATATTTAATGCTTGAGCAATCTTTTCATTAAGCAACCTCTGTCTTGTTTGTTCAATCCTTATTTGATTTAATTGTTGAGCTATCTTTCTAAAGTTTTTCTGTAATGCATATGAAACAATACTGTCAGCTATTCTAATAAAGAAGCTAGGGCTTTTATTCACAGTCACGTTATAATAATAATCAACCGCTTCTTCCAAAACTGTATTTTTAGATATTGTTTTATCTTCTTCATTTTCTTTATTTTTCAATTTTACAATCTGATCTAATTTAAAATCTGTTATCGGATAAAGCATAAATGTTCTGTTTTTCTTTTTTTCTTTTTTCATAGTGATCTCTCCATTCTCAATAAAAAAAGATGGAACTTGTTCCATCTCTTTCATATATACTATTCAGTTTTAAATAAACTACACTTTTCTTCGAGCAATTTAAAATTACAACATCTTTTAGCTAAATGACCATGAGGAGTTTTAGTAACGATTTTATATAATTTTTCAGCATATGCACTTAAATCATCTTCATTTATTAATTCAATCTCTTTTGAAAGTAATTTCCAGTATTGTTTCTTATCCCTGATATTTTTAAAATCCCTGAACTCATTCAAATTTTCAAACGCCAATTCTGTATATAATTTTTCTGGTACAGGAATCATATTGTTGATGTCAATAGCTCCATAAACTTTATTTGTTTCTGTATTAACGATCTTATAAAAGTCAACATCATTTTTCATAGAATCAAATTTTGGTTTATAAGAAGTCAAAGGCGCAAAGTAATTAAATCCATTTATTTCCAAAACCACTCCAATGAAACATTTCATTCGATTTCCATAATCAGCATTAGGTACTTTACTATCCCATCTTTTTAGATATTCTATATAATCTTTTTTTATCGCATACCATTTCATCATAATCTCCAAACTAAAAAAGAGGGATAATCCCCATCTTTTAATTTCACTTTTTTACTGGATGTGAGAACCGCTTTATTGTTCACTTTTTACTGGATGTGAGAACCGCTTTTGAAAGGATTATCCTCCTACTAGTATAGTAACATAGATTAAAAAAAATACAAGTAAATTATTATTTTCGATTTGCTTTCTCCTTTCCTATTTCTTTAGTACTCACCAGCATCCGAAAGATATTGATCCAACTCATTACTTGTTTTATCAAATGCCTCTTTAAAAGAATATAGTCTTTTTAATTCTTTATTGTCTTCATTAAGTGATGATTGTAACTCTTTAATTTTTTCTTCTTTCTTAGATTTGTTTTTTTCAAGTGTATTTATTTTTGATATCAATTTCTTGTAATTGTTGTTCATAATTTTCATTCTCCCTTATTTTGTTTTTCTAAAATCTTTTCTACTTTTTTATGAGTATATTTTCTAAACATTGATTTACCTTCTACGAGTTTCAAAATTTCTGCTGTCTTTTCTGACTTGTCTTCATTTCTATAATTATCAGCATAAGGTACTAACTTTAAAATCAATTCAATATCTTCAAACATTTCCAGCAACAATGCATAAGTGTCTAACTCATTTTGTTTTCCGTTGTCATTCATTTTTGCTGCTAAAGAATTAAATCCGTTTTCGATTTTTTCAGTTATATTTTTTTCTAGTTCTTCATTTGATCTAGTTTGCATCATGGAACTTGTTCCATCTTCAGTAATAGTTCTATAAGCAACATCAATAATATAATCATACATGATATTCTTTGTCTCAAATATTTTCTTTTCTTTCAAGTACGCTTCGATCTTTGCAAGTTTTATTTCTGTATCATTTGAAATTCTAAAGCTGATTGCTTTCTTTATAGATGCCATTAAATTTCCTCTCTTTCTAATAGAAATATAGGTGAAAGTTGTGGTGAAAGCACACCACAAAGGTGAAAGTTCTTTCACCGTTAAAAATAAAAAAACTCAACGTTGTTGAGTTGTTCACGAGAAACCATGGTGAAAGTTCTTTCACCTTACAAGTGTGAAACACTTGTGGTTTCTCCTTATCCTGCTTTCAAAATATCGACAATTTTGGTGTTTACACTTTTGCTTTCACCTTTCGATATTTTGACTGTTCCTAGACATATTGCGCTATGATCATTTTTCAAGCTAATTATCACTCCCTTCATAGCAAAAAAAGACAAGCGAATATTTAATTTCGTTTGCCTTTTTTTATTTTCTACATTAACATTTTAACACGTCTTATTTAAAAAAACATTTCACTTTTAGATCAAAATTTCTAATTTTATTTTTAAAGAACTCCATACGATTCATTCTTTGTTCTATAGTTATTAATAAACATAATTTCATTGCTCCCTATCATTTCATATAAAACTTTCTCATTTTTATCCAAATAAAACTCCCCGTTTAATCCATTATACTCCTCAAAAAAATCATCACTATATACGCTTTCGCCAGGCTCTAATTTTATTAAAGAATCAACAAATGCCTGATAAAATTCTTCTTCAACAACTTCATCATTAATAATAAATTCATTACATTTTTCTTCATTTTCTTTAATAAAATATTTCATTTCATTATCAAATAGTTTTGATTTTCTTAGATGTAAATGGTCAATTTCTATTTCATTTTTTTCATGGCTTAGATTAGAAAAATAATAGTTATCTTTTCTATACCACTTTCCAATTTTAAAAATTTGACCTTGTCCATTCAAAAAAACAAATCGGCTTCCATTAATTAATCTTTCAATCATTGATTGAAAAATTGGATTCAAATAAAATTTTTTGTCCAAAGAATATAATTCAAATAAATCATTCTTTACGAATAATTGTGTATCATTTAATGTGTCATCTTTTCTATTATAAAAAGTAATAACTCCATTATGAGCAACTCCTAAATTTGTTTCGATATATGTATTTCTTAAATCATTTATTGAATCAGATAATGGGTAAGGATGACAGTTACCTTTATCGACTAATCCACTCGTTGCTATTCTAAAATGAATAACAAGTCCTCTATTTTTTAAATTTATTTTTTTATCTATACTAATCAATTCATTATAAAAATCATTAAAATTCATGTATCCTTTTTTTATAATAACCTTACCATTATCATTAAACATGAACCCTGCACCATGCGGATTTTTATTCCAACAAGCTAATAAATTATTTTCGTTTGGTAAATCATACCCAACTTCTTTTACTAGAATCACACACATTTTTATTTCCTCTCTTCTTCTCTTTAAATTAAACTTTACACTTTCTAAAAAGCACCAATGAAAGAAGAAATCAAAGTGGAGATGCAAAGCATACTACTTTGATTTTTGAATTGAAATTGGTGTATGTTCGTAGACATTTGCTTTTGAAAAAGCAAAATAAAACCACCCCAAAAATTTTGTTTTCCCAAAATTTTTGGGGGCTATTAGAAGTTTGTTTGTGATCGATTATTGATTTTTTCCAAAGCACATACTTGACGGTCTTAAAAAATCTTTTGAAGAAATAAGAATAGTTTTTTTAACTTCTTCGATATTAATTCTTCTTTGTTCTGTGTTTAAATTTTCAATATAGTTCTTCATCATTTCGATTGTTTCTACATCATTTTTATACATGATTAATTTTTTTAGATTGACAAGTCCTTGTAGATTTCTTGAAATATTAACAATGTTATACATTAAATGTATTCTTGTATTGAAACTTTCCCACATCAAAGTTCCTCTACACAATCTTATTTCAACTGTCTTTTCATTCGTTGTATTTACAACTCTATACCTGTCTCCACCACATTTTGATTTTTCTTTTGCACACTTCTTAATTTCCTTTATTTCAGCTCCATTTGATGTTTCAAATTTACACCAGCGATTAACACTTGATTCATTTCTTCCACTGATTTTTATCAATTCCTCTTTAAAAACTTCCATGATAGAAACAATATTTTCGATTGTTGCATTTGCTCTTTTGTGGTCTAATAGAACAGTTCTATTAAGTGAACCAACTTTATTTTTTAACAATTCAAATTCATTTGAATTGAAACCTAAAGCTTTTCTATTGAAATGAATATGTAGCCCACACTTATTTCCTTTAGTAGAAACATAATTCATATTATCCAACATTTCTAAAAGTTTTTTAAACTTTTCAATGTTGTTCATGTAGTAACCCATTGTCATAGGTTGAGAGATTATTTCTACTCCAGTTCCTATAGAACCGTCTCTTTCATAGACAAACAATGAACCAAATTCTCTCTCAAGTTTTGTAGCAACTTGTTCGGGAGTAAGTTGGTTTTCTATAACATTGGAAGTGTCTTGTCGTGCTTCTAGTTCAAAACCAAATAAAATATTATCTCTTTCATTTTCTCCCTCAACAAAGTAATTTTCCCATTGATTGAATCCGTGATATCTTAATAAACTCATATAAATTTCCTTCTTTCTTTTTGAATTGAACCTTACACTTTCTAAAAGCACCAGGAGCGTAAAAAGCAAGGTGGAGACTTGTACGACCTTGCTTTTTAGATCAGCGAACTGGTGAATGTTCGTAGACATTCTTTTCAAATTTTAAGATGGAACTTGTTCCATAATTCAAATAAAAAAGGAATAAAACCTTATTCCTAGTTTTCATAATTTATAATCACTTCCAAATCATTTATTAAGCTATCTAATAGCTCATTGATGTCCTCACAATTACATTGTAAGGATATTTCTTTAGTCCTATTCAATGCTTTTAGATTGGTTTTCAATCTTTTAAAAACATCATTTCTCGTCATTGTATGAGGTGTATTTTGTGATGCTGCACTTGTGTTGTTTTCCATTTTTTCAATGACTTTAGCAACACCTCTACCACTCATTCCAATCTTGCTACCAATCCAATCTCTTTTAGTTCCACCTGGTCTTTCTTCAAGAGTATTATAAATTTCTTCCCATAATTTAATTTCATGATATCTCACTTCCATACTCTTTTTTCTTTGAACATTGTTAGACATTATCAACGCTTTTTCTTCATATTCATTTTGAGGTTTTTCAATGATTGATAAATTTATATATCCGTCTCCTTGCCCCTCTTCTAACAATTTTGAAATAGCTAAATAGCGAGTATGACCACCGATTAAGGTGTATTTACACCCGTCAATTTCTCCATTTTCATCTAATTCATCCATGTAGGCAATAGCATTTTCCATTTGCCCATTTTCTAAAATTGAACTCTTTAAACTATTGATTACATCATCTTGATACTCATAGAAATTCAATTTATTCATTCTTACTTCTTGAATGTCTACCCTCTTTACTAATCCTAAATCTCTACCCATTGATTCAAATAAACTCATATAAATTTCCTTCTTTCTTTTTAATTACACCTTACACTTTCTAAAAGCACTAGTAGATGAGAAATAACAAGGTGGAGGCGGAACGTACTACCTTGCTTATTGATCATATACTAGTGAATGTTCGTAGACATTCCTTTTTGAATTAGGATGGAACTTGTTCCACCCTATAAAGATATTCTTCTTTTTTTATTTATGATATTTATTACTTTTCTTTATATAAAATCTTTTTGCCCCATTTAATTTCAGTAATGAAATTAAGATAGTTATTATAATTCTCCTCTTTTCCTTTTAATACCTTATCTACTGATTCTCTCTCTTTTTTATTTGAAATGTAAACAGCATATAAACTGATTAGAGGATTTTTATTGTCTAAATCAAAATCATTCAAGATTAACATATCATCTTTTCGATATTTAAATGTAACTTCTTCATTATCACATTTTAATGTGATAGTTAAAAATTTTGCATTTATATTTTTGATTGCTTGAACGATAGTTTGAGTTTTCTTATATATACTTTTATCACCTTCTTGGTACATTTTTCTCAATGACTGATTTATATATTCAATTTCTAATAACCGACATCCTATAAGTTCTTTTTGCGCCCTGTTATCATAATGTTTTTGTTCTAAATAATCTAATAATAATGTTTTAGAAATCTCTTCCTTTGTTTTTTCTCCAATCAAATATAATAATGTTTTATCCGCCATTTTCATGCTATGTAGATACCTTTCGTATTTATTTTCCTCATTCATATCATTATTAAACTCATGAAAAGTATCAACATTTAAAATATATTCTCTAGCAATAACTTTAGATAAACAGTTTTTATACTTTTTATCTTTTAACCGATTATCAAACACTTTTCTTCCTACATCTTTTAAAACTTCTTTATTTTTTTTAATATATGCAAATAATACTCTTTTGGCATCTTTTATTAATTCATTTTCTATAGAACATAATTCATCAATATAATATTTAGCCTTATCTTCATTCACATTCGTTCCACGTAAATATGCTTCCGCCAACATTAGATATACTTCACCGTAACGGAGCAACCGTTCATTACCCGGTTGATTGAAATTCTGATTTCCTGTAATTGTATAACTCAAAAACTGCGGATATTTCCGCTGGGCGAACCCCTCAAAGTCAGGGCCATACGAGCTAATATCCCATTTAACCTTTTTAGCCGGTTCAGTTATTTGTTCATTTGGTTTTGTAACCAAATCATCATAAGTAAACACGACGGCATCCCTACGTTTTGTATCATCAGCTAGGAAATATTTATACAATTCTTCGGTAGGAAGAAGAAAACCATAGCCAGCTTTATAATCCGGGTTCTTACTTAACGAACGAGGTCCCAGGAATCTTGCATAAAAATTGCCCTCTGAACCATCCTTGTTATTACCATCTGTCCAACCACCGGTGGT
>ENA-ORNP01000310-ORNP01000310.1-human-gut-metagenome-genome-assembly--contig:-NODE-310-length-59581-cov-15.883496_pt1 | contig 59581 bp, 48 predicted proteins | sample MGYA00242119_ERZ509030 | MGnify/ENA primary metagenome ERZ509030 (study PRJEB26280, sample SAMEA2338708) | human gut metagenome | biome: human gut; feature: human-associated habitat; material: faeces... | reverse complement strand
CCGGTTCGGTATGGAAAAGCTCACGGTGGCTCAGGCGAACCACCTCGTCCTCGAACACGAGCATCGCCCCCGAAAAACAGACGAGCGTGACGACCACGCCGAACGGCACGGAGAGCCAAAGGTGGAGTTGTCGGAAAAGTTTTCGCATAAGGGTTGAGGATTAAAGTCAAACAACGAACCCGTATGGGCGCCATTTATGACGCCCGTTCGCCCGGCAGGGTGAAACCCACACACGCGGCAGACGGAACACACCATCATGCGCAGCGAGCGGGGCTCACCTTGCGGCGGACGACATGTCGTCCCTACGATTTGGAACGCGGCCGGTTGTGCCCTGCTGGGCACGGGCGTCACAAGTGGCGCCCCTACGTTTATTCCAGTGCCGCAGGCAGTTGCGTCACATCGCACAGCAACAGTTTCGCGTCGGTCATCCGGGCGTCACAAGTGGCGCCCCTACGCTGCAAACACATGGAATGAGGCGACGCCCTGCCACGGACGCGCCGGGTTTGTCAATTTGCCGCTTTGAGCCGGCCGACGGCCGAGACGCTGGACGCTTCCACTTCGAGCCCGCGCGTGGCCGTGGCCGTGGCGGCGTCGATGCGGTAGAGGGCGGGCTGCTGCCCGTCGCTGGTCACTACCGGTATCCACGCCACCCCATTCTCGGCATAGGGTGTCGTACCGATCGAGCTGATCACATCGTCCGAAGGCATACCATCGACGAAAGCGAACGTCGGGTTGTCGCCTCCTTTGAAGACAGCCAGGCGCGTGCGGGCGCCGCTGGAAGAGAGGTCGGAGGTGTTATACATCTGCAAGAGGAACCAGTCGTCCGAGATGGGCCAGCAGCGATACATCTGCAAGCCGCCGGAAGCCTCTTCGATATTGAAGTAGAACGTGGGGTCGAACTGCTTCTCGCCGGCTTTGATGCGCACCACGCCTGAGGGCAGTGAGGTCTGCTGGCGCGGGTCGGACATGCTCTTGGCATAGCTGGGTGAGAATACGTAGATATCACCGTTAGAGGCGGGCCAAATGGTCTGATAATACTGCGACTTGAAGCGTCCGCAGGCGTAGCTGATGCGGTCGGTGCGGATGAGCGTGGGGTTCTCGAAGCTGTCGTCGTCATAGATGGCCACCCAGGCCTCGTCGGGATACTGTGTCCACTGCAATTCGCCGGCCTTGTAGCTGCTCGAATTGGAACCGCCGCTCTCGGTCTTGATGAGGTCGGGGTATTTGACATAAGGCCCGTCGGCCTCAGTGTTGCCGTAGTATTTGGCCACGCCATACTGGCTCATGCCCATCGGCACGACGGAGGTGTATAGCTTGCCGTTGGCCTCGACAATGCCGGCCAAGGTGACATACTCGCCGTTGCCGAGGAAGTTCTCGCAGGGCACGGTCTTGTCGGTCTTGGTTTCCTCCTCTGCATTAAGGTAGACGATGCCGAGACCCTTGGCGTAGACGGGCTCGTCGTCGAGGTAGACGTTGGAGTGGACGGTGTCGTCCGTTTCGACGGCCGACGCCGTAATGACGTTTTCGCCCCAAACGCCGTAGGTGACGAAACGCGTGATGTTATACTGCACGTCGCGCTCCTCGACCTGTCCGTTGGCGTTCATGCGGTAGGACGACGTCACGCCGGCGTTGCCCTGGTTGTATTGCAGGCGGTAGAGGTACTTGTTGCCCCAGAACACCCAGTTTGTGCCCGAACCGGTCTGCACGCCGTTGTTGACCGACGTGACGCTGCCCGAGTTGAGCGTGCGGGTCTGGACGATGCTGTTGACATCCGAAGTGGTCGCCACGACGACATAGTCGTTGGCGTCCGACTCACCCGGGCCGACCGACACGGAGGTCGAATCGCCCCCTCCACCCGGTGGTTGGGGAGCGGGGTCGACGGTGTCCTCCGAGCAGGAGGTCAGGAAACCGGCCAGCGCGAACGAGGCGGCCAGTGTGAGAACAGGGAACTTTTTCATATTACTTTTCTGTTTGTTTGATGGATGAATGATTTCTTCTTTCATGCCGGCGCTCAGCCTCCGAAATAGATGCGCACCTTGCCGTAAAAGGCGCGTCCCGCCTTTTGCAGGCTGAAATTGTCGTATAGGCGCTCGTCGGTCAGGTTCTTGCACTCGAACGTAAAGTTATAGCGCCCGCGTTTCAGACTGTACGTCAGCGCCAGGTTATGCGAGAACTGCGTGGGCACCTCTTCTTTGTTCGTCGACGAGATGTTCTCCCAATAGAGGGGGAAGCGGTGTACGTAATAATTGTCGTAAGTCAGCGAGAGGGCATTCCCTTTTCCGCCGAGGTCACGCCAGTTGAACGCTACGTCGGCATTGGCGTACATGTAGGGCTGGTTAGGGATGCGCACCTTGTAGGTGAGGCTCGGTTTGAGGCCTGTTTCGAGCGACTCGTAGCGTTCGTGGTCGCGGGCGTCCATATAGTTGAACGTTCCGCCGACAGAGATCCAGCTTGACCATGAGTAGCGCAGCGACACGTTGACGCCTTTGGTCACGACACGCCCCCAGTTGTTGTATGACGCATAATACTTGTTTCCGGAATAGCGGTCGGTCGAACGCATGATGTAGTCTTTCGTGTCGCGGTAGACGAAGCCCCCCTCGACATAGACGACATGACGGCGAGGCAGTTTCATCTCGTAACTGAGGTTGACATTGAAATTGTCGCTCCGCTCAGGCCGCAGGTTGACATTGCCGCGTTCGAGGTCCTCATCGCCGAAGAGCTCGGTGTCCGAGGGCAGGCGGTAGGCCCGCTCGTAGGAGAATTTCAGCTGCAAGTCGTCGAAGGTGCGCTCGTCGCGCCCGAAGGTGGCCAAGGGGAACCACGTGCCCGCCACGCCCCAGCCCGGCACGGAGGAACTGCCTTCGGTCATGTGATAGACGGAGGAATTGTCCGACTCGGCCACGGCGCCCTCGCTGCGTGTCCAATAGTATTTGAGGAAAGCCGTGGCGTTCCACTGCCGCGAAGGCATCAGGCGGTAGGACAGCCCGGAGATGTTCTTGGCCGTCTTCTTGTCGAAGAGGCTGCTCGTCGTGGCCGTGGACGAGGCGTCGCTCTCAGCATGCCGCGTGAAATGGGTGAAGACGTTGTTCACGGTGAACGTGTGCCAGCGCCCGAGGCGGTAGTTGGCCGTGAAGGTAGTGTTCCAGTTTTCGTTGCGGAATTCGGCGTCCTGATAGGCCTGCTCGCCGCGGCCGTTGCCCTGCGTAGTCTCGCCCCGCCAGTTCCAGCGCGTGCCCGACGTGTCAACGTTGTGCGTGAGGTTGTTGTTGTAGTTGGCCGTCAGCTGCACGTCGAGCCCCTTGACGCCGAGGTCCCGCTTGCTGTATTCAAGCGAGGGCATGAAAGAGTGGCCCTCGCGGAACTTGTCGCCGAAGACGATGGTCTGCAACACGCCGTTCTGGATGTCCTTGTGGTAGTTGGCCCAAGTGAAACCGAACAGAAGGCGGTCGGCCCACTTCTTCCCGGTCAGGCCCACCTTGCCCTGCACAGCCTCGTTGTGATACATGTCGTGGAAACGGCGCACGTGTTCCAGTTTACGGCGGTTGATGCCTCCGGTGGCGAAGTCCTCGACGGGCGTATCGATGTAGTAGTCGTTGTCGGAATAGTTCTGGAAAGCGTTGACCTCATACGTGAAGCCGTTCTTCAACGTCTGGCCGAAGTTGACGTGCGACCTGTGCGTGTTGAACGACCCGTATGAATAGGAGGCGTCGACAAACCAGCCCCGGCGGCGCTTGTTGGTGACGATGTTGATGACGCCGCCCAGCGCGTCGGTGCCGAACCCCACGGGGACAACGCCCTTGTAAACCTCGATGCGCTCGGCAAAACCGGCCGGGATGTTGTTCAGGTCGAACGCCTTCCCGACTCCCTCCTGCGGCACACCGTCGATGAAGACCTTGACGTGCTTGCCCGTGAAGCCGTCGATGGAGTACGACAAGTCCGACCCCACGCCGCCCGATTCGCGGAGCTTCATGCCGGGCAGCTGGGTCAAGGCGTCGGAAAGGGTCTTCGTGGTGTTCTGCAAGGCACGCGTGTCGACGGCCACGACGTTGTAGGCCGTCTGCTTGACGCGGTTGATGCGGTTGGCCGCCACGGTCACCTCGCCCAGCTTGCGGTGCTCGTTCGGAGAGAGTTCCACCCGGACGCGACGGCGATGGCTGCGGGTCAGGCTGACTTTCGCCTCAACCGTACGATAGCCGAACGCCGACACCACCAGCGTATACTCACCCGCCGGTGCCGACAGGGTAAACTCGCCCTCTCCGTTCGTCTGAGCGGCGTATTGCGTACATTTGAGCGAGGCGGTCGCGAAGTTGACCACTTCTTTGCGGTCGGCGTCAGTCACCCGCCCCGTCAGGACGGCTTCCCCATTGGCCCGCGCCCGGCATACGCACACGACAGCCACGGCCATGAAAAAGAAGCGTAATAAAGTCTGTTTCATCTGTGAGTTGTTTCGTTAAGAAATACTTTCGAAGCGGGTGCAAAGTTCCGACAATCACGCGGCCTGCGCAATCGCCTAAACAGGGTATATTCAAAGTTTCGGCCCCAATATCCCCACCCCTGCACAGATACCAAGACATGGTGAGCAGCGGGCCAAAGCGGAAAGGCGGCGCAACGCCCCTTACCCTCGCGAAAGCCGTACGACGGATGACTTTTGGAAAAGCGGAAAGAAAATCCGACGAATTGATGCAAAGTTCAGCCCACCTCGGAAACAACCGCCCGAAATAGGTAATTTTGCGCCTCGAAAATGTTTCTCACCTACGGATTTGGCGACCTGCACGATTCCTCGAAACAGGAAGACTTCCTCTCCGCCGAAAAAAACGGGCCAAGCCGTGCAAGGTTTCAGCCATTACGGGATTTAGACAAATGTGAGCGCCCACAAAAAACGTAAAACAGAAACAGTAAAACGAAAAAAACTCGACAAAACAATGAAAACGTTCCAGAAATCCATCTTCATGTCCATCGTGCTCTGCTGCCTGGCAGCCATCACTTTCTCTTCATGCAGCGACGACGACAACGGCAACACCCCGCTCGGTCTGTTGATAAGCCCGTCGAAGATGGAACTCGCCATCGGCGGCAGCGACTCTGCCCTCGTCTTGGGAGGACGCGCCCCATTCACCGTGACATCTGACAACAGCGACGTGGCCACAGCCGTACTGAATGGCGACACACTCATCGTCACAGGCCTGAAAGCCGGAAAGGCTGTCATCACCGTCACCGATTCGCTCAAAATCAGCGGCCATGTTTCCGTCAACGTAACGGCTCCCGACAGCCTGGAATTCAGCAACGACAGCGTGGCCGTAGCGGCAGGCACGACCGACACGATCACAGTGGACGGCGGAGAAGCTCCCTTTGAGGCTGTCTCGGACGACGAGACCATCGCCACCGTCCATGTCGACGGCGACACGATTTCCATCACCGGCATTGCTGCGGGCACGACCTCCGTGGCCGTCACCGACAAGAACGGGAAGAACGGCAAGATAGCCGTGGCCGTAGAATGAACCGCCCGCCCCGACGCAAGAAACCGACAATGAAGCCGGAGCCCCTCCGGCATCAGACAGCTACCGGCACCTCTTTCTTTCACTTTTCTGGTGCCGGAGCTGTTTGCTTTCTCTTAGACGGCATGTCCAAAGACCTACGATGAAGCTGCTGAACATAAGGATAACCGGCACCAGACCGACAGCCGACGAACGCGACACGGCACGCCGAGTCGTCCAGGGCGACGCCGCCGCCATGAAAGCCCTCTACGACCAGTCCGCCGGCAAGCTGACCGCCACCTGTGCACGCTACGTCACCGACGAAGACGACCTGCACGATGTCCTGCAAGAAGCTTACATCAAGATCTTCACCCGGATGGACCGTTTTGAATACCGCGGCAAAGGCTCGCTCGAAGCCTGGATGAAGCGCATCGCCATCAACGAGGCGCTGAAATTCCTGCGGGGGAAAGACCTCCTTGTCCCACTCGACGACGAGGCTGACAAATGGTTACCCTGCGACGAACCGCCAGCAGTGGAAGACGTCCCTCTCGACGTCCTGCAAGACATGATACGCCGTTTGCCCAGCGGACAGCGCACCGTCTTCAACCTCTACGTCTTCGAGGGGAAAAGCCACAAGGAAATCGCCGCCTTGCTACAAATCGGCGAGAGCTCCTCGGCCTCTCAATTCAGCCGGGCCAAAAGCCAGCTGGCTCAATGGATTCAAGATTACAGGACACGCAACATTAGCTGAGAACGATGACAAAAAAAGAGTGGACAGACATCCTGCGCCGACGCATGGCTGACTACGAAAAGCCAGCGCCCGCCGACTTGTGGAACGACATCGCGCACTCGCTCAAAAAGCGACCTCAAAAACGATTCCGCCTCTTGCCGGTCACAATTGAAAGCGCCGCAGCAGCCATAGCGGCCCTCTTGCTATGCTGGCCATCCGACAGGCCGGCCATACAGGACGCCCCGCAACGCCTTAGCGCCACAGCCGCAAACCAACCCCGGGAGGAAGAGGACACAGCTTCGCCCCATACTGTCACATCCCGCGCCACGCCGGACGTCCTCACCGCCGAAGCCACAACGCCTGCCCTACCCCAAAAACACACGGCCACATCCGCAGAAGACACACACACCAGGCCCGACAGTGCGGCAGCACCGCTAACCGCCCGCACACCATCTGAAAACAAGGAAGAACCGCACGGAATGAAAGAGCCGAACCACCCACGCTCCTCATACGACGCCACCCCATCCGGCACGTCAAAAAGGAAAAGGCTCTCCCTGCGGCTCATGGCTTCGAATGCGGCAACGTCAAGCGGCAGCATGGAAGGATACGGCAGCCTTACAGGGCGTCCCATCCCGTCGCTTTCAGAAGACGGGGAATCGCCCGTCTCGGGAGCGATGACCAGCATCCTGCAAACCAACAAGCACCAAAACCTGCCGACCTACACAGACACCCGCCACCGCCAACCTGTGCGCCTGACCTTCATGGCCGACTACGAAATCACGCCCCGTCTCAGCCTCGAAACCGGGCTCACCTACACATTCCTCCGCTCCGACATGCGTTCGGGAAGCGAACAATACTTTTACCGCACGAAACAGCTCCTGCACTACGTCGGACTGCCCGTCGGACTGCGCTACGATTTCTGGGAGAACCATCGGCTCCGTTGCTACGCGGCCGCCGGAGGCATGGCCGAACTCTGCGTGTCCGGAAAGGCTGAGACAGACTACATCTACGACGACGGCGTCACCTCGACTTCGAACGACGGCGTGCGCCCGGCATCACCACAATGGTCGCTTTACGCCTCGGCCGGCATCCAGTTCGACCTCAGCAGCCAATGGGGCATCTTTGCCGAACCCGGCATAAGCTATCTTTTCGACAACGGAAGTGCTGTTCAAAACTTCTACAAGGCACACCCCCTGAACTTTAAGCTGAACTTCGGCGTCCGCTTCACCCTGCCGTCTGGCAACGACTGACCACGCCTCCAACGCGCGCGAAACCTTCCGGCCAAACGCATCGGAAAAACACAAGACGCCCACCACGATGCCCACCGCCGGAAAGCAGCGGCACATTCCACGCAATGTCCGCCGCACACCTTTAAGGAAAGTGCCGGACACCACATAAACCGCCATTCCGCCGACGCGTCGCAACCGCCTGTGGCTGCCACCCTACGGCCGGCTTCTTCGCCGCCGTACATCTCTTAGGGACAGGCAGACGGAGGAAACCGGAACGGTGGAAAACCCGTCGGCACGTCCTGTTTGGAGATACGTTTCATCCTATTATTTATCAAACATTTACGGCGCCATCGGCCTCATTACCCGGGCTGCATATCCGGCACTTTATCCGGTGGAAAACTTGCCGCATGGCACAGTGCGGACACACTTTCCGGCACAAAGAATAAGAAAGATATAAAGAACAAAGAAACCTCACTACGTGAGGAAAAGAAAAACGGGCGAGTCCTCACGCCGGGAAAATAAAGGGAAAACGCTCACCTAAAACTTCTCCGGAAAGAGGCAGGCCGCTACGGACCCACGGCCACATGGCCCCAAATGCGACGCCCCACCCCATACCCCTCCCATGAAAAAGAAAAGTTCCTCACATCCCACAAAAAAGGAAGGGGAAAACTTGGATTTACGTCTCAGATTGCGTACATTTGTAGCCGCTAATACGCTCAAAACAAACTTAAATCACTTTTTCATGAAACCATTCTACCTCGCAGCCTTGTTTCTAAGTGCAAGCCTATGCGTAGGGACGTCCACAGCCGAGGCTCAGAACATCATTCCCCGGCCGCGGACTTACACTACCCTGGAAAACGGCGGAACGTTCACATTCAAGAACGAGACCCAGGTGGCCTGTCTGAACCTGCCGGACAGCCTGAAAGCAGAAGCACAGCGCTTCATCGACGCATTCGAAGCTGCCAGCGGCATCGAACTCACCGCCTCGAACACCGCCCCGTCGGGCATCATCCTGGAGCAAACGGCCGACCAGCAGCTCGGCCCCGAAGGCTATGCCCTCGATGTCACGTCGGAAAGCATCACCCTCCGCGCCCAGACGGCGGCAGGCTTCTTCCACGCTTTCCAGACGCTCAAAATGCTCCTGCCGCGCAACGTCATGGCCGAAGTGGCCGACCCGACCGTCACGGAATATGCCATCCCGGCCTGTTCCATCACCGACTCCCCGCGGTTTGAATACCGCGGCTTCATGCTTGACTGCGCCCGCCACTTCTTCACGATTGACGAGATCAAGCGCGTGCTCGACATAATGGCCTACTACAAGATGAACCGTTTCCAGTGGCACCTGACCGACGACCAGGGATGGCGCTTCGAAATGCCCAAATATCCGAAGCTGCAAACCATCGCAGCCACACGCCAGGGGTCGTGGGACGTTGACCCGGCACACGGCCGGTTCTACACCTCAGACCAGTACGGCCCCTACTACTACACGGTCGAGCAGATGAAGGAAATCGTGGCCTACGCCGCCGAACGCCACATCGAGGTCATCCCCGAAATCGAGATGCCCGGACACATGTGCGCCGCCATCACGGCCTACCCCGAATTCTCCTGCAACCCCTATGGCTCACACCGCGTATGGAACGACGGCGGCGTATCGACCGACGTGCTGAACATAGCCAACCCCGCCGCCGTACAGTTCTGCAAAGACATCCTCGACGAACTCACCGAAATCTTCCCCTCGAAATACATCCACATCGGCGGCGACGAATGCCCCACGAACGCATGGTCGAGCAACGCCGACTGCCTTGCCCTGCAAGACTCGCTTGGCTATGACAACATACGCGGCCTGCAAAGCCACTTCACCCACGACCTCATCCAGTACATGGCCTCGAAAGAAGACCCGGAGAAACGCCGCCACCTCATCGCATGGAACGAAAGCGTCACAGCCCAGGGTTCGGACCTCGACCTGCTGCGGGGCGAAGACCTGACCATCATGTGCTGGACCGGGGCGGAGAATGCCTCCAACGTAGCCCAGAACCTCGGCATGGCCACTATTCTGACACCACAGCCGCAGTGGTATATCAACCGCAAACAAAGCCCACGGCCGGACGAGGTGCACAACGCCGGAAGCGGCTCCGACGCCACGCTCGAGATCGTCTACAACCACCGTCCCACGATCCGCACAAACACACTTGGCGTACAAGGCACCTTCTGGTGCGAGCACGTGTCGAGCAACTGGCTGCTCGAATACCAGGCCCTCCCCCGCCTCATCGCCATGGCCGAAGTGGGATGGACGCAAGACAACCTCCGCGACTTCGACAACTTCCTCACCCGCCTGCGCGTCGACACCACCCTGCTCAACTATCGTGACTACGTATGGTGCGACTATCTGGTGCGTCAGGAGCAAGGCGAGACCGAAGAACCGCAACTCCCCGAAGAGGGCACCTACTACCGCCTCACCACCCGCGCCACCGACACCCGCTCAGGCCGCGCCATCGAGCTCGTCTGCAAGGATTCGCCCCTCGTGACCGACAAGGCCACGCAGGCCACCGTAGGCTACCTGTGGAGCAACACGCCCATCACCGACGCCGCCGACACGATTCAGAAATACCAGTACTGGACGTTCGTGGCCGACCCCGCCGGATCCGGCAAGTACGCCCTCGTCAACAAGGCATGGCCCGACGGCTCAGTCAACCCCACCGCGACAAACACCGAACTGCGCGGACGCTGGATGTACGACTACACCGCGCGCCACTACAATTTCAGCCTCGGCGCAGGCGGCAACTCGGGCAACGACGACGGCATCAGCTGGTTCGACATCAGCAGCGACCAACACGCCGGCCTCTACTTCAACTCGGCAGGAAGCGGACAGAAACTGGCCATCAACATCTACAACAAGCCTTACGACACCTCGGCCGGACTCTTCAACCTCGAGCCGGAGGGCAGCAGCGACATCGACTACGTCACCATCCCCAGCGGAACAGCCACCTACCGCATCGAGAACATAAGCCCCTACCAGACCGGCGTACGCCTGGCCGACAATGAAGGCTCGACACTCGGATGGACCACCTCGGCATGGGGCAACGACGCATGGACCGTCAACGCCTCCGAGCCTGCCAACGGCGTGCAGACCATCACGCTGACCAACACCACCACGGGCCGCAGCATCGCCGGCACCACGTCGCCCGTCAGCCTGGGCGATACTCCGGCTGAAATCACGCTCACCTCAGACATGGAGAACGGCGGCTTCACCCTCTCCGCGGCCGAAGGCGCCAAGTTCTACCCCATCGGCGACGGATACTCCATCGACCCGGGCACCATCTATGCAGACGCCTCCGCCACCTTCCCACAAGGCACCAACTGGCGCCTGACCGAAGTGGTGCGCGCCGTCTACACCGCCCGCGACACCGAAGGCAAGCTCATCGGCACCTACATCTGCTCCATCGAGAAAGGCAAACCCTACACGCCCTCTGTACCCGAAATCGCCAACTACGAGTGCACCACAGACCCGGCCACACTTACCGGCACAGACGACGCGCAGACCGACCTGACATACGAGCTCACCTACCGCCGCACAGCCTACACCGCTTCGCTGCGCAGCCTCGACCCCAACGGCATCCTCATCGCCCAAAAAGACAGCGTGGTACCGGCGGACAAAGCTGCATCGTTCAGCTGGACCGCCCCCGACATGGGCGAATACTACACGTACGCCTCGTCCGAAACATCGGACGTCCTCACGCTCGAAAGTGACTCCATCATCGACCTCATCTACCAGACCGACGCGCTTCCCTCATTCGCCGAAGCACTCGAACCGGCCACCGAGGTCGAAGACGGACACTACTACCTGCTTTTCGACAACTCAAACGTCGAAAGCGGACAGCGCAGCGGCTTCCTCAGCGTCAACCCGACGAACAACCGAGTTGTCACCTCCTACACCATCGAGGGCACGCCGGCCCACGTGTGGAAAGCCGTGAAAAACGGTGAAGGCTTCAAGCTGCAAAACTCGAACGGCCTCTACATTCCCAAGCTGGTTCGTTCCGGACAAATCATCGTAAGCGAAAACGGCGACACGTTCACCTTCACCCGCGACGGTGAGAACTGGTCCATCCTCGGCACAAACGGGCTCTACTTCAACGGCGTGGTCGGCGGCCTCACCGGATGGGAAGGCCCGCACCCGTACAAGCTCTACACCTTCCGGACGAAGCCTTATTACGCCATCACCTACACGACCCGGCGGACGGCCGACAACCTGCACTACTATGACGTAGAACTCGGCACATACACGTTCTACGCCGAAGCCGGAGCGGAATACACGCTCGACTGCCCAGTCGAAGCCCCCAGAGGCTACGAATACGTGGTATGCAGCACCGACGAAACCACAGGCATCATGACCGGCAACCTCGACGTGACCTACACCTTCATGTCGCGCCGTGCCGTAGGCATCGACGAAATCAAGAACGACAAGGCCGACGACGACCACGCATGGTACGACCTCACAGGCCGTCGCGTCAGCCAACCCGCCAAGGGCATATACATCCACGGGGGGAACAAAGTGCTCGTTCCGTAACCACCAACATCAGGAATCCCGGCACATCCATTTGAAGTCCGCTGTCCTGTCCAATAGGATGACGGACTTCATTTTCCCCATCAAAAGAACCAAGAAACCACCCGACATTCATAAGCAATGAAACGAAAGACCTTAGCCGCATTGTTCGCCCTCACGGCTGCCACCCTGCCGGCACAGACGGTGAACTATGCACTCGACAACAGCGACGGCACCGGACAGGTGAACGCGCTCACCCTGACGGAACTCGACAACAGCCCCGAAGCCACCTTCCAACTGTGGTTCAAGCTGTCGTCATGGGATCCGGCCACCCTCATCGCGCAAGACAACTTCTCGCTGGCCATCACACAACAGTCGCGCATGGCGCTCAACATCGGAGGCCAGCAAGCCACCATCGCCCTCGGCGGTGTCAGGCTGGACACCTGGACACACCTGACCGTCACCTACAAGGACGGGACAGCCCGGGCCTTCATCAATGACCGCCGCACCAGCGTGAGCGGCGCGCTGCCCGCCACCATCAGCGCCACGGCCGCACTCCCCGACAGCCGGAGCTGCACCCTTGGAGCCGGCCTGAAAGGACAGCTCGACGAAATCCGCATCTGGAACAAGGCACTCGACGAGGACAACCTCACCCGGTACAACACGCTTAACCGTTTCCATCCGGACTACGACAACCTCGTAGCCTACTGGAAGTGTGACCAGGAGCTCTGTCCGAGCCTCTACGACTACAAAGGCGGACACCACGGCGACATGAAGGGCATCAGCCGGGTCGAATCGGACAACGGAAGCCTGAAATACCGCACCGTGACGGGATATACGAGCCTCATCCGTTTCCTCGACCGCAATGTCATCACACGCGACATGTTCCTGATGACCAACGACCTCATCCTGCTCTCTGCCAAAATACACGAAGACGGCTCCGTGTTCATCGAATATCCCGACAACTCCATGACGGGCACAAATGCCGGCTACCTGGCTGAATGGGAAGGACGCTCGGGACTACTCGACTTCGGAGGGGAAGGCGCCGTCATGACCGCGGCAAACGGCCAATGCGTCAACGATCCACGGGGGGCCAGCAGCTATACCCCGACCACAGCAGCCACGGTGAGCGGCTGGATTTACATCGACCAGTGGAACGAAGGGGCGCAACTTTTCTCGCAATACAAAGACGAGGACAACTGTTTTGTCGTCAGCCTGGGCAGCGAGGCCGACCGCGCCCTGACCGTAAATGTATGCGGCACCACAGCCACGCTCAAAGGGCAGCTTGAACCGGGCAAGTGGCAATACGTAGCCGTCTACCTCACCCCAGCGGCCGGACAGGCAGGCGACGCCGGTTGGTCCCCCATACGCATCGCCATAGGCCGGCAAGACGGCACGGGCTTCGCCTCGCAACTCTTCGACGCCACCACGACAGACGTCCGCCTCGAAATGGCGGGATCGCCAATGACCATTTCGCAGTTCCCCGCGCTGAAAGGCAGCACGCTGACCCTGGGCAACGGATTCGACGGCAAAATGGATGAAGTCATGGTCTGGGGGTCTGACCGCACCGAACGCATCGAACGGGACGCGACCGAACCCTACCAGTGGAATGTCGGACTTCTGGAAAACGACTATCTCAACGCTTACTGGAAAGGCGACGACCCGGAGAACCCCGGGAAAGACTACCAGAGCAACACACACATGATGGACATCATCCGGAGCTACTACGCCGGCCACCGCGGCTTCAAGATCCGCTTCGGACTCATCAAGGGCAGCAACACACCAGACTGGAAGACCATCCTTGGCGACGAAGAAAAACTCGACCGCTTCATTGCCGACTGTAAGGAAATCATCAAGACCTGCGACGGCCTCGACGTAGACCTCGAATGGATGTACAACCAACAGGAGTGGAACCTCTACAACCACATCGTGAGCCGACTGGCCAACGAGGTGATGGCCGATTATCCCGACAAGATTCTTTCATGCTCCCTCCATGCCGTTTCCTACAACGGTTTCGACAAGGACCTCTTCGAAGACGTAGACTACTTCACCATGCAGCTCTACGGTCCCAGCACAAACACCTACACATGGAACTTCTACGAAAATGCGTATAACAACTTCGTCCAATATGGATACCCCAAGGACAAGCTGCTGCTTTCCTACGGTGTGCTGGCCACCGACGGCACCAATCCCGTCATCGGCTACAAGGACCTCTTCGGCGCCAATACGGGATTCAATGAGAACTACGATCCCGACGTAAACACCCTTACCTATGACGGGACGACCAAATACTTCAACGGCGTGACGCAGACGAAACGCAAGCAACAGTTCATCATCGACAACGACGTCCGCGGCACAATGTACTTCGACATGGGCAACGACCTCCGCGTCGATGACACACGCAGCCTCATCCGCGCACAGAACGACATCATTGCATCGAACGTTGATACGCTTGTGACGGCGGTCGACATGCCTCCTATCCCCGATGCCATCACGTCGCCCACGGCCGACGGCACCGGCATCCGCATCGAACCCGTGACCGGACAGAAGGCTGTCAACATCACCCTGCCGCACAACAACGCGCTCTCCACTGTGACCATCTACTCACCAGACGGACGGCTGCTGAAACAGACCTCGACCAACGCATCCACCACAGTCAGTCTCCCAGGCACAGAAGCCGGCACCTATGTGGTACGCGTGGAACAAGGCCACATGACACACGCCGTCAAAATCGTTCTGCCCTAAGGCTCCGCACACAGACCGATTGATACACGAGACGGAGGCCCGCTTGTCTTTCATGCGGGCCTCCGTCCCGTTTCCGCAGAACGCCTCGCCCGCATGCGTTGCCCGATGATAGGGGCCAAGCCTGCCCAGTGCTAAAATACAGAAAGCACAGACCGAGGGCTGGCTGATCGGGCAGAAAATCGTACCTTTGCCGCCCAATCAGCCAGACGGAGGCCTGCCTCCCGGCTGAAACGGGAACTCTGACACATATTCACCTAAAAACATCTCTCACATGGTCAAAGAACACAGAGGAGAAGTGCTTCACGGCGTTCTGCTCATCGTCCTATTCTCCTGCTCGGCCTTCTACATCGCCGAGTTTGAATTTGTCAAACGCCTGTCGTTCAGCCCCCTCATCGTCGGCATCATCCTCGGCATGCTCTACGCCAACAGTCTGCGCAACAAACTGCCCGAGACCTGGGTGCCAGGCATCAAACTGTGCTCTAAACAGATACTGCGCATGGGCATCGTGCTCTACGGCTTCCGGCTGACGTTCCAGCAGGTAGTGGCCATCGGCCTGCCCGCCATCGCCGCCGACTGCCTCATCGTGGCCGGCACCATCGGGCTTGGTCTGCTGTTGGGACGCCTGCTGGGCATCGACCGCGACACGACACTCATGACCTCCACCGGCTCGGCCATCTGCGGAGCAGCCGCCGTCTTGGGCGCCGAACCCGTGGTGCGCTGCGAACCACACAAAACGGCCGTGGCCGTCTCGACCGTCGTCATCTTCGGCACACTCTCAATGTTCCTCTACCCCGTGCTCTACCGCGCGGACTTTCTCGGGCTCGACGACCTGCAATGGGCCGTCTACACAGGTTCGACACTGCACGAAGTGGCCCACGTCGTGGGTGCCGGCAACGCTATGGACGCCGCCGGAGGACATGTGGCCGACGCAGCTACCATCACGAAGATGATCCGCGTCATTCTGCTCGCCCCCGTCCTGCTCATCATGAGCTGGGTGCTGGCCCGCTGTGCCCTCCGCAAGGGAGTGGCTCCGACAGGCGGCCGCAAGATCACCGTGCCCTGGTTTGCCTTCGGCTTCCTCGGCATCATCGCCCTGAACTCCGTGCTGCAAAGCCTGCCGTTCATCCCGGCCGACGGGCTGAAAACCGTGACCGACAGTATCAACAGCTTCGACACATTCCTGCTCACCATGGCCATGACGGCCCTCGGCGCCGAAACGAGCATCGACAAGTTCAAGCAGGCTGGGGCCAAGCCTTTTGTCCTAGCCGCCATGATCTACGTGTGGCTCCTCGTGGGCGGATACGTCATCGTGCGTATCCTGCTTTAAGCCACGCGGCCACTGCATACGAAGAACCCGGACAGCGCACCAGCCCCATGGGCGGTAATGCGGTCCGGGTTTTCAGCACTTAACCGTTATCCTAAAACATCATTTCAATTTCTTTCCGTCGCTGAAAGCATCGCCTACCTTTTCGCCGATGCGCAGGTAAGCGTTGTTGAACGGGTCGAAAACGATGGGTGCCACCTTGGCGGGGTCGACCTTGCTCTCAGCATCAAGCACACGCTCGTCGACGCTGACGTTCACTATCTCGCCGCGCATGATGCAGGTCTGCGGATCGTATCCGATGAGACGACATTCCATCGCCACAGCCAGCTCGTCGATGAGCGGTGCGTCGACGAAGTCCGACTTCGTCGCATGAAAGCCCGCACGGGCGAATTTGTCGGACACCGTATTGCCCGAAACGATACCCACGTAGTCACAAGCCACCACATGTCCGGCGTCGGCCATGCTGATGGTGAAAGCGCCCCGTTTGAGAATGTCCTTCACTGTTTTATGCCCCGCACTGAGACAGAGGCTTACTTCGTTGTGCTCACTGATGCCGGCCCACGCGGCGTTCATCGCATTGGGCGTGCCGTCCTCACCGTACGCCGCAATGATGAACACCGGCTGGGGATAACACAGAGGCTTTGCGCCAAAATTCTTTCGCATACGTTTATCTGTTTTTAATCCATTCGCTCACTTTCTCCTGGCTCATGCCGTTCAGGAGTTTGCCCTCCTGCCACATCACGTCGGGATAAGCCTCACGCAGAGCGCTGACCGCACCGCCGATGCCGCTACCGCCCGACGTGGCGAAGGGCACGACCGCCATGCCTTTCCGTGCATAGTGTTCTACAAAGGTGTTGACCACGCGCGGCGCCACGCCCCACCAGATGGGAAAGCCGAGGTAGACGACATCATACGTGGCGGCATCCGCCAAGTCAGTGACGATTTCGGGCCGCGCGGCTGGGTCGTCCATTTCGCGGCTGCTGCGCGAACCTTTGTCGTTCCAGTCGAGGTCGGCCGCCGTGTAGGCCGCGACAGGCCTGATCTCATAGAGCGTGCCTCCGGTGGCAGCAGCCACTTTCCGGGCAGCTTCCTCCGTTGTCCCCGTAGCCGAGAAATATGCCACAAGCACCTTGGCGTCGGCTTTCGTTTCCTTTTTCTGTGCGCAGGCCGTCAGGCCGAGTGCGGCCAATGCGGCGAGGATAAATGCAATCCGTTTCATGTGTTTGCCTTTATGTTGATTCCTTTCTGCCGGTTTTTCCGGCAGATGAGGCAAAGTTAGGACATCCGCACTTGAACAGGCATACCCGGATTACGGTTTGAGTTACTGGAATTACAGATTGCCTCCGGCCGACGCATCCAGCCCGCAGGAAAACGCCACAAAGGATCAGAGATCGTCCGACGCGGCAGCCTGGGCTTTTTCCATGCTCGTCCGGTCGCTGTAAAGCAGGCGGACAAAGCAACCCAAGTTTGCATCATGTTGCAGGGTGAGCATCACACGCCCTTCGGGACGCTCATAAAGGCTGACAAACTTGCATTCGTCGCGCGTGAGATAGTCCAGTTTCTGCGACGGACTGAGCTTCGACGCGTCGGGCACACCGCGGAACACCTTGCCCTCGGTCGTAGGCTTCCCGTATTTCGCGGTCAGTTGCTTTTTCAAGGTCTCATACTGGCCTTCGAGCGAAGGCCATGAGTCCGAAGGCGGCAACATGACAACCACGCCGTAGACCGGATCTTTCGCCGGCGTAGAAAGCACAGAAATCAGGCAGTCGGGGAAAATGCCAACCGGCCCTGTGAGCATCGCCATGCTTCCCTGTTCGCCCACACGGGTCAGCCCTTTTTGCTCCATCTTGGCCACGAAAGCATCGAGCGGTCCATCGATGGGCACACCTTTGAAAGCCATGCGGCCCGGAGTTTCCTGCGCATTCCCAGACAGGGCACAGAACAACACGCAAAGGGCAAAAATCAGTTTCTTCATCGGACTCTGAACTTTAAGGTATAACAATGAACGGATATCCAGCACCGTTCCGGCTGCAAGATACGATTTCCCAGCGAGCCGGCCAAGCGTGCAGGCAGTTTTTGTGCGCCCCGCCCCTCACCGGACCATGAGGCGCCGCATGAGACGGACGGACGGACATTACGCCCTCCATCACCAATTGCGGGCGAACGAGGACACGGGAGAACCCGAAAAAACTTAACTTTGCAGACAGTAATCCAGAAAACCGAACTGTTATGTTAGCCTACACCTATGTGGGGCCTGAACGTTTCGAACTGCTCGAAAAACCGCGTCCCACCCTCTGCGACGAACGCGACGCCATCGTGCGCGTCACGCTCGGCAGCATCTGCACAAGCGACCTGCACATCAAGCACGGCAGCGTGCCCCGCGCCGTGCCCGGCATCACCGTGGGGCACGAGATGGTCGGCATCGTCGAAGAAGTAGGTTCAGCCGTGCGGTCCGTCCGTCCGGGGCAGCGCGTAGCAGTCAACGTCGAGACATTCTGCGGCGAGTGCTTCTTCTGCCGGCACGGCTATGTGAACAACTGCACCGACCCCGACGGCGGCTGGGCACTCGGCTGCCGCATCGACGGCGGACAGGCCGAATATGTCCGCGTGCCCCATGCCGAACAAGGACTCACCCCCATCCCCGACACGGTAAGCGATGAAGCCGCCCTGCTCGTCGGCGACGTCCTTGCCACGGGCTATTGGGCAACGCGCATCTCCGGCATCACGCCCGACGACACCATACTCATCCTCGGCGCGGGGCCCACAGGCCTCTGCACCATGCTCTGTGCCCGGCTTCACCGGCCACGGCGCCTTATCGTTTGCGAGCCCGATCCTGTCCGCGCCGCCTTTGTGCGCACACACTGGCCCGACGTGCTCCTGACCACACCCGACGCCTGCCACGACTTCACCCTTGCACATAGCGAGCATGGCGGCGCCGACGTCGTCATCGAAGTGGCGGGCAGCCCGACGTCATTCCGTTCGGCATGGGAATGCGCGCGTCCCAACGCTACCGTCACCGTCGTGGCCCTTTACGACACGCCGCAGGTTCTTCCCCTGCCAGAGATGTACGGCAAGAACCTTACGTTCAAGACCGGCGGCGTCGACGGATGCGACAGCGCCGAGATCCTCGGCCTCATCGCCGGAGGCCAGCTCGACACCACCCCGCTCATCACCCACCACTACCCCCTCGACCGCATCGACGAGGCCTACCGCCTTTTCGAAAGCCATGCCGACGGTGTCATCAAGGTAGCCGTCACGCCTCCGACAAACGCGAAAGCATAAACCGGCACACCCGGGCATCGCGCCACGACAGACCGTTTTCCGCAAAGATCTGATAGGAAACGCCATCCTCACCTTACCCTTAACTCCCAAAAAGCGACGGCTGAGGCTGCGGCGACATTGAGCGAATCGACGCCGTGGGCCATGGGGATGCGAACAACATAGTCACACGCCGTGATGACCTCGCGTCGGAGGCCGTCACCCTCAGTCCCCATGACGAGGGCGAGCCGCGGCTCCTGTTTCAGGCAGGGCGAATCAAGGGGCACAGACTGGTCGGTGAGCGCCATGGCAGCTGTGCGGAAGCCCTGCTGGCGCAAGTCAGCCACAGGACGGTCAAGCCACGTCCACGGCACGAGAAAAACGCTGCCCATCGACACACGGACGGCACGTCGGTTCAGCGGGTCGCACGAAGTCGGCGTCAGCAGGACGCCGTCTATACCAAGGGCTGCGGCTGAACGGAAAATAGCACCGACGTTGGTCGCGTCGACAACACTGTCGACCACGACGAGGCGTCGCGCCATGCGGCAGACGTCCTCCACACGAGGCAACACAGGCCGGCGCATGGCACAAAGCACCCCCCGCGTGAGAACGTAACCCGTCAGATGGGATAGTAAGTCGCGGTCGCCTGTATACATTGGAATACCAGACAGGCGCGCCACAAAGTCTGCGGCATCGCCCACAAGATGACGCCGCTCGCACAACAAGGCAACCGGTTCGCATCCAGCGTCGAGCGCCACACGGATGACTTTGGGGCTTTCGGCTATAAACAAGCCATGATCCGGGTCAATGCGGTTACGCAACTGAGCCTCCGTCAGACGGCTGAACATTTCCACACCGGGATGGTCCAAAGAAGTAATTTCAATAATGGGCATACTGGACATTCTTTGTCAGGGATTTCACCCATAAAATGGCCTCCACCCCACAATCGCCACAAAGTTACGAAAAGTAGCTGACAGCCTTAACCGTTCACTATTGGAAACACATGCAGCCCCAACCGCGGATTGCCATTCCAACCAAGCCACCGCGCATCGCTGCACAACGCCTCACAATAGCACAACTGACCCAAGGAGCAAACCTCCCCAAAACGAGAATGAACAAGGAATAAAAATAGGAAATACAATACAAGCTGCAAGAAGTATACACCTCGCCCACAAAAATCCCGTTTGGGTGATCATTTACTCATTTCCCGATGCATCAGGCATACATCATTGAATATCAGCGGCTATTCATTTTAAAAGGTACAAGTCGTATTCTAACAATTAAACGAAGTTGAAAAGAAAATGTAAGACGCTTACATTCAGTGGCTTTTGCTTATGGTCTTGTACCGCCTTTTTCAGTCTTTTTGTGAAATCTCCTCATTCATGTACAAAGACTTGATTAGCAGAGGCTTTCACCGTATATGTTACAGAACGCTTGATTACGGATGCAAAGATAGTGCTTTTCTTGTAAATCCATGATTATTACTCAAATAAATTTGTTACTTTTGCTGTGAGTAAAAGTTTTCATTCCACTGAGTAAAATGTAAAAGTATGTATAAACGTGCAGAATATCAGCTGATAACAGAACGCTTGAAAGAACCTCGCAGGTTCATTCAAGTCGTTATGGGTGCCCGCCAGATAGGGAAATCAACGGTGGTCAAACAAGTGCTGAAAGATTTGGATATGCCTTACCAGTTCTTTTCTGCCGACAATGTTCCGGCTACTAACAGTGCTTGGATTTCTGATTGTTGGGCGGCTGTGCGAAGCTTGAAGGAGAGCAAAGGCTGGGGAAGCGTTATTCTTGTAATTGACGAGATACAGAAGATAGCCAACTGGAGCGAGGTGGTGAAAAAGGAGTGGGACGATGATACGTTCCATGACCGCAATATCAAGGTCTTGCTTTTGGGGAGTAGTCGTGTGTTATTGGAAAAAGGTTTATCCGAATCCCTTGCCGGTCGATTCGAGGAAATACGCATGAGCCATTGGAGCTATCAGGAAATGAAGGAGTGCTTCGGTTTCTCGCTTGACCAATATATGTTTTACGGAGGCTATCCCGGTGCGGCAACTTTGATTGGCGATGAAGACCGTTTTAGCCAATACATCCAGTCAGCCATCATCGAGGCAACCATTAACAAGGACATTTTGATGGATACACCGATAAGTAAGCCTGCCTTACTTCGGCAGACCTTTGAGCTGGGAGCAGCCTATTCGGGCGAATTACTTTCATTGAACAAAATGTTAGGCTCGCTTCAAGATGCTGGGAACACGGTGACATTGGCAGGCTATATTAATCTGTTGGATGAAAGCGGATTGCTTTGTGGACTTCAGAAATTCAGCGTGGATATGGCAAGGCGACGTGCCAGTATTCCTAAGTTGCAGGTCTATAACAATGCGTTGAAGATGGTATATAGTCCGTTGACCTTTGAACAGGCGATACTCAACCGCAAGGCATGGGGACGAATCTTTGAATCGGGTATCGGTGCCTATCTGGTAAGCCAAGCCTTCGTGCATCGTTTTGAAGTATTTTATTGGCGTGAACGAGATGACGAAGTCGACTTCGTATTGCGCAAGAAAGGTTCGGTGGTAGCCATTGAGGTGAAAAGCAATGCGGAAAAACGGACGGATGGGCTGGATAAATTCCGCAAACTATTCAATCCGCAAGCTGCATTTATTGTAGGTGATGGTGGCATCAGTGCGGAAGATTTTCTTTCGATGGATGTGAGGAAGTTGTTTTGAGTTTTGTTCTATTCATCATTTTTTAAGAAGTAATGTTTGATCAATTGTGTTTAAAAAGCGACAGTTTGGTTTCGTCAGTGATGCAGAACCAAGCAGAAAAGGCCATTGGTTTGTTGGAGTCAGGCCGTTTGGATATTAGGTTTTTAGATGATATAGGTCGTTGCAAAAATCCGCTGCCGTTGTATAAACTATCTTTGTGTAATGCGATTCTGCTGGATAATGATAATTGGGCAGAAAGTTTTCTTCCAGTTGTTGAACGGAATAGGCAAGGATGTAAAACTCTTTTAGATTATTGGGAAAAACGCTGGAACTGCCCGGTCAGCCATCCTATGGATTTCTCTGATTATCAAGAAGAGTGTGCTCATTTTGAGGGGTGGAATATGGAGAATTTATTGGATGGTAATCTGGAAGAGTTGGTCGCTTTGGGATATGATAAGGACGAAGTGGAATTCTGTTATGCTGTTCTTGCGTATAAATCGGATTTAATCCAAAAACACATTGCGCTGCGGACAAATCCGGATGTCTATATCTCTGCGAACATCCCTCCGGGTACAGGATATGCCACAGATGGAGAAAGTTATAATGCTTTGGTTTGTTGTAATACGTTTTGTTGCGACGCTTTTGATTGTTATGGCTTGGGAACTTTCTGGGAGAATGCACAAATACAGCGGGTTGAAGTCAGAGATGTTCATTTGCTTCTCGAAGCGGCTGCATATCAGGATTTGGAAAACAAATTGATACCTTTATCCGTCAAATAGTTTGCTGAAATGATTTTACTAGGCAAGTGAAGCCGTCCCTCTATTCCTCTTGGAACATCGGCAATGCCGTATTCAATTGGATGTTGGCCTGCTTGTTATAAATGATTCTATCGTGACGATTGTGATGTACAGAGTTGACTGGTGCCCACTTCCATTCAAAACAACCTTTGACAAAATCCGTCAGCTGCTTTCCGTAAGCGTTAAATACAGCCGAAAGGCCATGTTTTATGACCACAAACTCTGGTCCGTTTAACGGACTAAGAACAGCATCAATAGGTCCTCTGAAAAGAGGTAATAATGTATGTTCATTTAGAAGGAAAAGATGCCCGTCTTTTTCGCATCTCACAAAATAGTTTCCTATCCTATATATTCCTAATAATTTGTATCCGGTAATTTGAGACTGCAATTTGTCGAAATGAACTTTACATTCTTTAAATGAATCGTGATAGATAGGCTCATAGTCAGGTATATACACACTACTTTGAGCTATAATGGCTGTTTGGTCAAATTCAGGTATGGATTTGCTATAATCTTTGACAGCTTGTTCATGCCATTCTTCAAAGGTAGATTTAAGAGTTTCACATTTACCTCCGTTCCAAGTATAATATTCTGTGGCATACCAGGCTTCTTTTTCTCCCAATGCGCGGGCTATATCATACGTCAACCATCGTAACCCAAAATAATCATCTTGATGCATTACCAATTGACAATAATGAAAGTATGATTCCATTTGCCAAAAGCCGTTGTGTAAAGAAAATTCTACATTATATATCGGAAGCCTGAAGATTATTTCGTTAAATTCTTCATCATATTGCATTTCAAAATCATCATCTGAATTTTGAATAAACAATTCTTTTTTCAGGCGATCTATGGTCTTCCTTGTAAATTCAATAGAAAGTTGAACATTGTGTGTCTGTCTGAAATTATGTCGAATGATGTGTGTGATATCTACTCCCATTTTCTTTATATGTTAAAATAGTGCATAAACTTCTCTGTCAGCGGCACATAATACTCCCGTACTTCTTCCGCCGTAGGTGTATGCCCACCGGGAAAATGATAGGCGTGCGTATAGTGTTGCAGGAACAGTGGTTCAAAGTGAGCCAAGTGGTCATTCTTCCCGAACAATCCCCAGATGCGGTCGGCAAGTTCTGGTCTGCAATTATCCCACTGGTGGGCTTGCACCTCGGCAAACTCGTCTATCAGCAGTTGGTCAATTACGAGTTGCTGGTGACCGTCTGCCCGTGGCGACTTGTATTCATGCTCTCCGATACGTTCGATGAGAAAGTGAGTCATTTCCAGATAAGGATTGCCCAATAGGGCGGGTATTTCAAGTCGTGATGCTACTATCTGTGCCAAGAATGCACCGTTGCTATTGCCCACCAATACGCAGGGATTTTCTTGTTTGCAGATTTCCTCAATGAATGTCAGTGCTTCCTTCGGATGCAAGGGTAGGTCAGGCGTAAGGACTTCTGCCTTGCCCACAAATGCTTGCTTCAACGTCTGTGCAGGTATGCAACTGCCCGAAGCAAAGAAGCCGTGCAGAAAAAGAATTTTCTTTATCATCATTGTCCGTTTGTTATAATTTCCCAATGCCCGTTTTTGTCCGAGCCGATGCGTTTGATAACCGTCCCATTCAGCTTTTTAATATAACGAGCTACGGTAGCCCGACCCATGTTCAGTGCTTTGGCGTATTCATCGTAAGTATATTCCGGATGTGCCTTAATCAAGGTAATAAGCCGCGTTGCAGTATCATTTACAGTATCACTTTCATCGTTTACAGTATCATTTATGCTTTGCTGATACTGTAAAATCCTGCTTTCAAGGTTGGTGATATGCTGGGCAAGCATGACATCTTGAATAATCGTGCTGTCTTCTTGCTCACGGCTATCAATCAAAGCCTGGATATATTCACCTTTGGCTTCTTTCGTTACAATGGAAGGGATGAGTTCTAACTGCCTTTGTATGATGTTCATCAGAAGCCTTGTGGTGCGTCCATTACCGTCCACCCACGGATGAATGGTTACCAGACGAAAATGGGCTTCGAAACTCAGACGATAGCAGGCAGCCATATTATTTCTATCTACAGAAACAAGTGTATCGTTCAGCCATTGGCAGAAATCAGCGGTAGCTTGTGGAACTTTTTGAAATGCCATATAACTTCTTCCTCCAATGCCTGCACTTACGTTGCATCGGCGCAACTCACCTTTTGAGGAATCAAAGTTACCGCCCAATGTGGAGTACTCAGAGCCTGTACGTCGCATGACTTTAGCTGCCAACTCGCATAAAAAATTGACTGTATAGGGCTTGGATGTTTTTGCCCATTCAAAACCGAAAAGATAAGCGTTTTTAAGGTCCACATTCATCATCTGCTCAACAAGGCTTCTACCTTTGGCAGCAATGCCTTCATCGAACAACAATTGGTTTTCCACCTCTGTTACGGTAGAACCTTCGATGGCGGTTGAGTGCGTAATAAGCGAATAGAGGTAGAATTTCTCATAATCAACCTGTTGCTCAATTCCTGAAGCTGTGTATCGGCTTATGGTTTCTATCAGTTTCTTATCAATATCTTTCATCGTATAGCTTTATTTGACTTTGGAATCATTCATAAATGCAGCATCTTTTGTTACAAACCATTCGGAACAAGTCCGAGCCGATTAATGGATTCATTTACGAATTGCAAGGCTTCATGTATCCTTAGCACCTCTGTGTAATCCCAAAATTTCACTTCATCTTTTATAGGGAGTGATTCTATCTCTTTTTTAATCCGTTCAATCTGTTTTTGGTCTGTGACGGCGACAATGCCTTGAACCGCTTTGTTGTTCTTGGCTTTCATTAAGTTTAGTATCAGGCTGTCGATAGAGCCGGAAGTTTGAACTTCAAACACATAAATCACGCGCCCCATGTTCCCAATGGTGACTTCCCATATTGCATCAACCACTGCGCCTGCGGCAACTTTCTTCTCAACTTCAGCCCGGAAACCTAAGCAATGACCGATTTCTGCCACTTTGTCCCGGATGTCATTGTGGATGAACGTCGCATCTTTTTTACTCGTAGCAATAAGTTCTTCTTCTTTGTCGGGAATGGTGCAGTCTGTAGAATCGTCTTGTAACTTATTCCAGATAAAAGAATTTAACGCCAATAAATCGCAGATTTCATTATATCCGTATTCCTGGGACTTCGCAAGCAATTCTCGTCCGATACCGGACAACTGTTCATACATTTTCCCGTCCAATCGTGCCTCATAGCGCGGAAGGTTATTAATATTCAAAGTTTTAAATCCTGTGTATGTCTTTTTATTCCAAAGTAGATATTGCGAGGGATAAGTTTTGCATAACAGCTCGCTCATAATAGCCGGACCAATACCTTTAATCTTTGAACGGAAATCATCCCATCGCTTTTCAATGTCGGCTTCTCCATAAATCAAATTGGCGAATTGTTTACGGAGCAATTCAATCCCATTGGCTTCTATGATATTATCAATCTGATAATGCTTATTGCCCCACATAGCCATGGCCCATAGGGGTGAAAGATATTCGAACAAGTCATCTTCCGACAGGGAAAGAAGCCGTTCTTTGGTGAAAGCATGAGCTTTTTGCTGTGCCTCCATCTGTTCTTGTTTCGCCTCATTGGCTGCTGATGGATTCTTTATCAGCCATTCTTTATAAGAAGCGAGATATTTTGTCAATTTCTGTTCGTCCATCCTATTTATTGTGTTTATTATATTCTATATTAGGTTCTGCCGCCATTGAGTATGAACTTTCCTGCAAGCTATACAATTTCGGTTCATTTGCAGTATCTTCATTGTCCGACCATTGTTCACATTGACGGATAACCGTTTCCAATGCGTTGGCAGCTTCTTCGGGTGGATAATGGTATTTCTTTAATAGCCGTTTTATCATTTTACGCATACCAGCCCGTGCCGATTCCTTTTTCTGCCAGTCGATTGTCCGGTTCTTACGAAGAGCCTCCGTAAGTTCTTTGGTCATGGCAACCAATTGTTCATTGGTATAAACATCTTGTACGGCTTGCGGCTTCGTCAAGGCATCATAGAATGATTTTTCTTCTCGTGTAAGACCTAAGTCGTTCCCAGCAGATTCGGAAGACGAGATTTCTTTTGCCAAATTCAAAAGCTCCTGTATTACCTCTTCGTTGGTAAGCAAACCTTTCAGATAGGAGGACAAGGAACGGTTCAATAGGTCAGAAAACTTTTCAGCTTGCACAATGTTAGTTTTTTGGTACAACGACACACGTTCTGCCAACAATCTTTTTAGGAGTTCAACCGCTATGTTTTTCTCCTTCATTTTTGATACTTCTTCTAAGAATGCGGTGTCAAATAAAGAGAATTCTGCTTTGACATCTGAGAACAGGTTGATTACCCCATCACTTTTTACGCTCTGTTTTAGCAATTCGCTAATTCTTGCATTGATTTCTTTCTTTGATACTTTTCCCTTGCCTGTCATTCGTGAGAGGAGGGTACGGACGGTTTCAAAGAAAGCGGCTTCGTAGCGTTGTTGCTCATTTAGCAGACTACGGCATAATGTGATGGAGTTATGCAGTAGCATAGCTTCCTTTAGGAATGTTTGTTGCTTTTCTTGTTTATTGGGCGACATGATAAAGTTCACGCCACCTTTAATAGTTTGGGCACATTCAGCATCCGATGCGGTTTGAAAATGACTGTAATCATAGCCATGAAACAGGTCACGGCATACTTCCAGTTTCTCTTTGAATTTATGCAGAGCCGTTTCTTTAATATCAGGATTACCAAAATTCTTACGGTCACGTCGAGTATAATCGTGCATAGCTTCTTTCAAAGCCTTTGCTATTCCTATATAATCAACAACCAATCCGCCGGCTTTTCCGTTAAATACGCGGTTTACACGGGCAATGGCTTGCATCAGATTATGTCCGCTCATAGGTTTGTACACATACATGGTAGCCAATGACGGGACATCAAAACCTGTCAACCACATATCCACAACAATGGCTATCTTCATCGGGTCGTTATCGTCCTTGAAGCGTTTGGCAAGCTCTTTCTTGTATTGTTTGTTGCCAATGATGTCGTGCCATTCCTCTGGGTCTTTATTGCTTCCGGTCATTACTACCTTTACTTTTTCATCCCAATCAGGACGGAGTTCCAATATCTTGTGATATATACTCATGGCAATAGGGCGTGAATAGGCAACAATCATGGCTTTTCCCGTCAGTTCATATTGTCGGTTTTCTTCATAGTGTTTCAAAATATCTCGGCAAAGGGAATCTATTGTAGCTGGAGCACCCAAGATTTCCTCCAGATGCGACATCTCTTTCTTGCTTTTTTCTATCTGTTCTTCTGTTGCCCCTTCCTCTGCGAGAAGTTCATATTCATCATCAATAGCTTTAAGGGTGGCTTCATCCAGATTCAGATTGACTACGCGCGATTCATAATATACCGGGCAAGTGGCTCCATCAGCCACAGCTTGTGTCATGTCGTAGACATCAATGTAATTACCGAATACTTCTACGGTATCACGGTCTTTGGTGGAGATTGGTGTTCCCGTAAAACCGATATAAGAGGCATTGGGCAGGCAATCGTGAATGATTCTTGCAGTGCCTATGACTCGTTTGGCTATGTCTTCTCCCTTTTCATTTTTAGTCATTCTGATTTTCTCTTCAAAGCCGTATTGTCCACGGTGGGCTTCATCAGTCATGACTACGATATTTTTCCGCAAAGAAAGAGGCTCATCCGATTCCTCAAACTTCTGCATGGTAGTGAAGATTATGCCGTTTGCTTCCCGTCCGGACAGTAGGGATTTCAAATCGTCCCGACTTTTTGCTTGTACGGGAACTTGACGTAAGAAGTCTTGGCATTTGGAGAATTGAGTATAGAGTTGGTCGTCCAAGTCATTGCGGTCAGTAATCACAACAATGGTCGGCTGTGAAAGTTCTTCTTGCAGCAAGTGGGCATAGAATACCATTGACAGTGATTTCCCGCTGCCTTGCGTATGCCAGAACACACCTATTTTTCCATCATTCCCAATAGCAATCTTTGTACGTTCTATTGCTTTCTTTACGGCAAAGTATTGATGATAGGCTGCCAATATCTTGGCATCCCCTGATTCGTCTTTTGAAAAACATACAAAGTTCTTGAAGATGTCTATCAAGCGTTCCTTGGCGAATATTCCTTCAAAAAAGGTGTCATAATCGGCAAAATCCGTACTCTCATAATCACCGTCTTTGGTTTTCCATTCCATATATCGGTCTTCCTTGCTGGTGATTGTTCCTGCTTTGGAGCAAGCCATATCACTCATCACGCAGAATACATTATATATAAATAAGGATGGGATTTCCTTCATATAGTTCCGCAGTTGGAGATAGGCTTCTGAAGCATCTGTTTCTTCACGTGATGGCGATTTGAGCTCAATGACAACAAGTGGCAATCCATTGATGAAAACGACCATATCAGCCCGTTTTTCAGAATGTTCTACAAAAGTCCACTGGTTGGCTATCTGAAAATCGTTTAGATTGACGTGTTCATAATCAATCAAGTAGACTATTTCATTGCGCTGTTCTTTGCCGTCAAAGTAAGAAACTTCTACGCCATGCTGAAGATAGCCCATGAAAAGCTCGTTCTTCTGAGTCAGGCTTCCGGTATCTATGTCTTTCAGCTTGGCAATAGCCTCATGGATGGCAGCTTGTGGCTTATTGGGATTGATTGAACTCAAGCTGTCCAGCACCTGTTCTTCGTAGAACGGTACATAATAATCACGTTCTATGTCCGGACCATATAGATGCTGATACCCCATGCTTTCATACAGGGAAATCAATGCATTTTCGTAACTACCTTCTGTGAATGACATATCGCTAATTTTTTAAAGTTGTTTAAATACGAATAGTACACTTCTTTATATGCTTCATAATCCTGTTTGTACAGGGCTTCGGAAGCGGAGAGAATCACACCGCCCAATTCCAACGGATTTTCTTCATCAAACAACTCGTTGAAAGACTGGCAATCTTCGTAATGAATGCGTGAATTGGGTCTGTTGGAACAGGCATAAACGTGCAGAATAAAACCTCCTATTACATCTGTCGTTTTGTATGTCAATAAGGCTGTAGTCTTGTCAAAGGGGGTATGTTGTTTATCTTGCCCATGTGATGCAAAACCTGAACTATTTCTCATTTCACTGAGCTTTTGGACAACAGATGCAATCCGTCTAATCAATTCTATTTTGTCCGTTTTGTGTAATTCGTCTGTGAACATATTTTCCAATGTCAGTTTCACCAAAGTTTGAAACTGCCAATCAGTATTGTATGCGACAGCTTGATTAGTAAGAATTGTCTTGCAAAGACTTTCTATCATGCTTTTGCAGACTTCAATGCATAAATCAGGATTGGTTTCAATCATACTTTCAATGGTCGAAAGATGATCATTCAAGTAATTGAAACTTGGCATTTTACTAATATGTTCACGAATCCATTTCATATAGGTGTTTTTATGCGGCTATGTTTAAATTGCCATTTATCCGGCGGTTCAGCTCGATTTTGTCGTCAAGGGACGAAAGAATATCAGCAATACGCTTTTGTTCTTTAAGAGGAGGAAAAGGTATTTCAAATTCTTTTATCTGCTGTGCATTTAGATTTTGTTGTGCTCCACCATTTGCAAGTGATGCAAGGTAGGCATAATCATTATATAAAGCATAATAAACAAACCTATAATCAGCTTTGGCAGAATCTATGTTTAGATTGCAACACGCTTGATTGGTTGTTAGTGGAATCTTTGCAATGGCTGTTTTCCCTGCTGTTGCCCCATACATTGCAACAATTACAGTATTTGCAGGAACCCATTTAGCTGATGAATTATTAAGTCCTTCATCTGTTATTCTTCTTTCTGTTTCATAAATGCGACAAAAATTTATTTCTTTGGTATTAAGCCAAGGAATATTCCCACCATAATATTCTGTAACAGTACTTTTAGGAGTACCTCCACTACATATATTTAAGCAAATATGCTGTATTTCGATTTTATCGTATTTTCCCATAATTATCAATCATTTTGTTCGTAATAATAAGAATAGTCGATGCCTTTCATAAACATCTCACGGTCATCTATTTTAGTGGTCAGTGCAGACTTTACCAAAGTCTTGATGTGGGTGCTGTCTGCCACACTTTCGCGCATGGCTGTCAGATATTCGTTTTTGTCTATTTGGCTCCAGTCCACACACCGCTTGAGTGACCGTTTTAGCATCAGGTCAAACCAAATGCGGGTTGTGCGACCGTTCCCTTCCATAAAAGGGTGGGCAACATTCATTTCAACATATTTGTCCAAAATCTCATCAAAGGTTGTTTCCGGCATTCGCTCAATGATTTGCAACGTTTCAGGGAAATGCATACAGTTCGCGAAAGTAAATCCGCCTTTTGAGATGTTCTTGGTGCGTATCTGTCCGGCAAAATCATACAGTCCGCCAAAGATATATGCGTGAATCTGTTGCAAACATTTCAGACTGCCCGGTTCAAGGCGTTGCAATAAACCGCTTTCATACAGTTGATATGCTTTCTTACGGCTTTGTCCGTCTAAAGTATTGTCGCTATATGTGAACCAATCAAGAAATTCGTTTGCCCTGTTATTTGGATAATGTTTGGCTAACAGAGCAACCTCCTCACTGTTAAGCATATCAGCCTTACGTAATTTGCCGTCGGGAGCTTCGAATTTGAACTCGTGAGTGTCACTCACGAGTTGGATGCCTTCCTGTTTCAACTTCCGTTTGAGCCATCGCCAATAGTTTCCCGCTTTCGTATAGTCCGGTTCGTTGTTGATGGCACGTACTATATCAGTGGCTGAAAACCACCAACAGTTGTTTTCGTCATCCCATACAGCCCGTACTTCACGGTCATTAAAGAAGCGTATGGATTTCTTATGCTGTTTTCCCGAATTTTCCATAAATGAGAATTTAGCGGTTCAAATTTATATTTTTAACGACCCATTTCCCGTTTCTTTTTCCGTTTTCCCGTTCCAACAAGCCACGCTCTATCAAAGAAGGGTTATTCGCTTGACGGTTCGGAGAGATTTGCCGATATGTACGGCAATCTCAGTTTGAGTAGCTTCGGGATTGTTTTTGAGGAATTTCAGCAGGGCAATCTCATCCAAAGTGCAATTCAAAGTGTCATTTTGGCTCTTTGAATCATTGGTGTTGGCACTTTGAAGGGTTGCGATATGCAGTGCCCGGTTATGCAATTCGTTTTTCTCGCCAAACAACAAGTTTCTGAAAAACAGTTCCAAGAATGATGTTGTGGCGGAGATTCCTTTTGCGTAGTTGTTGTAATTGGCTCTGACCAATGCATTCCTAAAATACCATGAGTGTTCTTGAAACACGCTGTTGTCAAATATGAATCCAAATTTATGAAGGTATTTCATGGTGAACACAGCTGTGGTACGTGTGTTTCCTTCTCCGAAAGGATGGATTTGCCAAATATCCGAAACAAACTTACATATATGCCTCAATGCTTGGTTGGCATCAAGTGACGGATAATCTACACTCTTTTCTTGTCCGAAATCGTATTCAAGCGTTTGACGGATTAACTCGTAATTGGAGTACAAAACAGTATCTCCGTCAAGTACCCATTCTTTTTTAGTTATGTCATAATCACGCAATCTTCCTGCAAATTTGTACAAGCCTTCAAATAACCGCCTATGGATGAGTATCAGATAATCCGGCGTGAACGAGAAGGATTTTTCGGATAGTATTTCAGTAATTCTTGCAGATACTTTATCAGCCTCTTCAGTCCGTTCATTCTCTATCTCTTTTCTGTTTGTCTTGGACTGATAGTAACTGTCAATCAAGCGCTTTACCTCGTCAATGGTAATGTCGCCTTCGATGTGTCTGCCTGCTGTCTGCAACAGATACTCCGATGGTTTAAGGCCGTCAACGTCTTGCAGACCGATTGCGGTTTGCCACGCTTGAGCCTTTTCTTTACTATTAGGTTCACCCTGCCTTATATATTTGTCAAAATCACTCATTCTGTTTCATTCGGTTATAGTGTTAACATTCAGTTCGCCGGACATTAGTCGGGGAAGAAGAGTGTCGCGTAATTTAGATAATCTTTCATTTTCCTCGTCATTATACATTCTTGCCTTGAACAAATTGTGACAAATTTCATCAAATCTTTCCAGGATATTATTATCCTGTGGAAACCATAATTCAAATGAGTTAATATCGCTTTGGTTAAATCCAGCTTGGACGGCTCGATTCCCTTTTTTGTTTATACCTTCATAAAAATCATTACATGATAAATAACATCTTAGAAATTCACGATAATAAGGCCTTTTAGGAATAACTTTAGCTAACGCAACATTATAAGCGCCCTCCAAACCATAACAAATTCTTCCTAATGAAGCTCCATATCTTGCTATCATAATATCCTCTTTTTGACACAATTTATTTCTTGGCGATATTGGAATATATGTTATGTGTGAGTTACTTGCATAATCTCGAATTTGTATGAAGCGAATGTAACCATCTTTGTATGTGTTGATAAATTCTGAGGCAGGCGGTTGGCTTCCTCCTGAGTAATCCATAATATCAGATAAAGAAATTTTTTCCCAATTATATGGAATGCCGTTTGTATTTTTATCAAACGGCTCGAAATCCACGAACCAAGCCTTGAACAACGCCTGTGCCTGCTGCTCTAAATTGCCATTTATCCGGCGGTTCAGTTCGATTTTATCATCAATGGATGAAAGTATGGCTGCAATGTGTTTTTGGTTTTCGATATTTGGAAGTACAATAGGAATATCCGCCATTAGTTTTGTGTTAATTGAAGGCATTGTTGCTCCAACAGCAATACTCTTAATGTATTGTTTGATAGGTTCATTACAGAAATAGTAATATAAAAATAACGGATAACAGCTATCTCCGCATCTTACACGCAAACATCTACCCGAAAAGAGCCAGCCGTTTTCCGATGCAGATACATAAGAACATCTATCAACAGAACCGACACGACTAAAGACAATATCTCCCTCTTGTAATATATATTTTGCAAGTCGCTCTTTATCAGCATCTGAAACTAAAGGTAAATTTTGTTTTGAAAATTGCCTATTCCCCAAATGTTCAACTGTTACAATAGGGGTACCAATAGTAACATAGTCTTCATTGTGCAGCTGGCTACCAAAAGGTCCTGTCTGCACTTCTGCAATATCTGATAATTTATATTCTTCCATAAATGAGAATTTAGCGGTTTAAATCGTTAATTTTAAGCTTTCCAGACATCAGTTTTGGTAATATTGTATTACGCAAATTTTCCAGTATATCATTTTCTCTTAGAATTTCTGCCATTTGTTTATAGTAACAACCCAAAATGTCATTCATCCTTTTAGCCTCTTTATCTGTAGGTATGGTAATTTCATATTCAGGAAGGGCTTTTTTACTAAGATGTAAAACCGTTGTTCCATTTACATAGCTTAGACAATGACTTTTGAATATTCTGTTTTTAAGCATTGCTGCTAATAAGAAACGATATGGAAAATTTTTATTAGGTAAAACTTTTACTAAATCCATTGAAAAGATGATATGTTTATAATGGTCAAAGGATAGTAGAAGCTCTGCGTTTCCAATGACATCTGCATTTTGCGTTAAATCAGTATGTGCTACTAAAATATCAAATAATTCCGCATATTGTGTGCTTTTGACTTTAGGGGATGGATTTATATCCTTAAAGCCGTCAGTTTTAAATCCTCCTGAACGCTCGTAGTTCTTTATTGTAGCCATACCTATATTAGAAAAATCAACAAGTTCATTGCCTTTGTATGAATATCCTCCAACAAATGAAGCTATGTCTGACAATCTACCATCTAACCATTGAGGATTAGGATTTTCCACAAACCAAGCCTTGAACAACGTCTGCGCCTGCTGCTCTAAATTGCCATTTCTGCGTTTATTTTTTCGTACAGAAAGGTTATGAGGTTTATATGTATAATATCCTGTTCTCATTTCAACTAATGAATTTGCGGTGAGAAAGTTTCACATTCGTTTGATTGACCATAGCATAGTGCATGGTCGTGTCAATCTTGACATGCCCAAGCAAGCGTTGTACCTGTTCAACGGGCATTCCCTTGTCGATTGCCATCGTTGCAAGGGTTCTTCTGAATTTATGAGGATGTACACGGAGAATCTTTGCCTCACGTCCGATTTTCCGCAAACGGGTTTCCACTCCCGATATTTCAAGGCGGTTATGTGGTTTAGCCAATGAAACAAAGAGAGCCTTGTTGCGGTCTTTACGTGTAGCAAGATATTGCTGGAGATGAATTTTGGCACGGGCATTGAAATAAACAATCCTTTCTTTGTTCCCCTTGCCAAATACGATACATTCACGCTCATTGAAGTTGATATCCTCCCGGTTTAGTTTTACCAGTTCGCCTACACGCATCCCGGTAGAAGCCAGCAAGTCGATAATTGCCAAATCACGAATTTGTTTGCAGTTATCCCGCAAATGTTCAAGATTCTCATCCGTAAGTACCTCCTTCACCTGTGTGCCAGTCTTGACTTTATGGATTCTGCGTACCGGGCTTTTGATAATGTAATCCTCTTCCTCAAGCCATCCGAAGAAAGAAGAGAATATGCGGCGTATGTTGTCAATTGTCACCTTGCTGGATTTGTGCTTACGTTGGAAAACCGCTAAGTAAGCCCGAATATCCTCAGTGGTATAATTGATGACTTTCTTTGGCATGGTTTTGAAGAGTTGCCGGATGGTAGAACCATAATACTTAATGGTAGGTGTAGTGCATCCTTCCACTTGTTTGGCAGACAGAAAGATTTCAAGCAGACGGTCATTGGTGGCAGTTTCTTCATGTTGTGCCTTTTCTTCGTCTTGCGTAATGGTATATTTGCTGACCACTTGCAGTAGCACACCATTCAGTTGGGCTATCTGTTCTACACTTAAAATCTCTGTCATTGCATTGCAGATTTCTTGAATTAGTTTTTCTTTCATATTCTTCGCTTATTTGATGATTGTATCTCCTAATTGAAGAATGTGGCTCATTCAATTTATTTTATAATGAATCCAATGCTTTTCAATTGTTTTCTGATTTCATCTTCCAGTTGATGTGACTGGACAAACATATCGGAAAGTTCTGAAGTAAGCCGTTCCATTTTTTCTTGAAACGGTTCGCCGTCATCCTCTACTTCTGCAATTCCTACATAACGTCCGGGAGTAAGTATATAGTCTTGCTTTGCTACATCTTCAAGTGTGGCTACGGCACAATATCCTTTTTCGTTTTCCAGTGCTCCAGCTTCGAAATCTTCGAATGTCTTGGCTATTTTCATTATATCGTCCTCTGACAATTCTCGAAGTTTCCGTGTAACCATTGTTCCCATATTGCGAGCATCGACAAATAGGATTTTCCCCGTTTGTTTCTTTGCCCTGTTCAAGAACCACAAGGATACAGGGATACCTGTAGTGTAGAACAACTGAGAGGGCATAGCCACAATTCCTTCCACCAAATCTGCCTTAATAATATTTTCACGGATTGTGCCTTCACCTCCCGTCTGTGAAGAGAGTGAACCATTGGCAAGCACCATGCCGATTCGTCCACGGGGTGACAAGTGATGGATCATGTGTTGAAGCCAAGCAAAGTTGGCATTCCCTGCGGGTGGAATCCCATACTTCCAGCGTACATCGTCCTGCAATTTATCCACTCCCCAGTCGCTGAGATTGAAGGGAGGATTGGCAAGGATAAAATCCGCTTTCAATGTCGGGTGCAAATCATTGAAGAACGTATCTGCGGCAAATTTCCCCAAATCAGCTTCTATGCCACGAATAGCAAGATTCATTTGAGCCATTTTCCATGTGGTCGGGTTACTGTCTTGCCCGAACACGGAAATGTTGTTGATGTTACCTTGATGCCTTTCAATGAATTTGGCAGACTGCACAAACATTCCTCCAGAACCGCAACAAGGATCATAGACACGACCGCTGTAAGGCTGAAGCACCTCGACCAATGTACGGACAATGCAAGCTGGTGTATAAAACTCGCCAGCCAGTTTTCCTTCCGCCTCGGCAAATTTGGAAAGACAGTATTCGTAGGTTCGTCCCAATATGTCTTTGGTATCGCCATGTTCTTTCATTTGAATATTGGTGAACAAATCCACGACATCGCCCAACCGTCGTTTATCAAGTTCCGGACGGGCAAAGTTCTTGGGAAGAATACCTTTCAATCGTACATTCTCTTTCTCAATCAAACGCATGGCGTTGTCAATTACCGTACCCACTTCTGGTGTATGAGCAGCTTCTGCCACAACAGACCAGCGCGCTTCTTGGGGAACAAAGAAGATGTTTTCCGATGTATATTCGTCCTTGTCCTCTTCGAAGCCGTCACCCTCAGCAAGCAATGCATTGTATTTTGCCTCGAAACGGTCGGAGATGTATTTGAGAAAAATCAATCCTAATACGACTGATTTATATTCCGATGCATCCAGATTTCCTCTTAGCAAATCTGCTGCTTTCCATATTTCTTTTTCAAAGCCAATGTCGGCTGTATTAGTCTTAGCCATATCTTTATTTTATTTTATCGTTTATCAAATCCTTTACATCCACATTCAGAATATACGCTATCTGAAACAGTACCTCCAGACTGGGCTGCCTTCTGTTGCAAACATACGCATTGACCATGCAGAAACTTTTTCCGAGTTTCTCTGCCAGCCAAGTCTGTTTGATGCCACGTTCTTCAAGCACTTCTTTTATTCGGTTCATGGGTTTGTCCATACCTTCTATCTTAGTTTTGTTTACAAAGGTATAAAATATCATGCTATAAAAAGAGAAAAGAAGAAGAAAACTCTCCCTCTTCGCTCGTTTTCATTCAAATATCGTTCAATCAAGCATGGATAGCTTTCAACGGTGCCGCATAGCAATCGTTACCGAACCGATGATTGGTAGTAGCTTTCAATCCTAGCAAGCGATAATCGCCTCGCATGTCATTCTCTATGCCGAGGTAATAGAAACCGTAGAGTGGGGCGTACTCTTTGAAGAAACTCACCAAGTCCAATAGATTCTCCTGATAGTCTTTTTCGAAGGCATGGTTCACTAAGATGATACAACGGTCAGGAAAACCGTTGACTCCCTTGCTGTATTCCCACAGGCGAAAATACAGCTTCACGTCCTTTTCACGGATGTCAATGCAACAACCATTACAGGTCGGATTCACATACACGCTGTTACGATACCCGAACTTCTCACAAATGTAGAGTTCAATGTCTTTCACAAAATTCTTGTCAATCATAATGTTGAAATTTAAAATGTTAATAAAAAGATTTGTTATAATCGGAAGCCACGCTTGCGTTTGGCTTTCTTTCTTCGTTTCAATTCCGCCTGAAATGCTGCTTCGTCTGTGGCGTTGGATGTTGGCGTCGGCATGAACAATCCCAATCCCGCAGAATGCGATTCTTCAAAATCAGATGCCCATTCTTGTACAAGAGGTGCTGGTACAGCACTATTCCTGTTTGTTTCCCGGTAGGAATAGGACGGAGTATAAGCGTTCCTTTCTAACTGGCGGTCAATTGCCAGATAGCTGAACTCACGGTTGATTTTTGAACCGGAAAAGGTATATTTCCCATATCCGAACTTTACCCCTTGAATGTCCCGTGTGGTGCGGCTAACTTTGAACCTCATGTCAATGCCGTATTCGGTAAGCGCGTCTTTCAGCTCGTTCCAGCTTTGGGCATTCTGCACTTCCGCTTTCAATGCCTTGTAGATTCGGTGCCGCGCCTTGTCGTATTGGCGCAACCGTTCTTCGTTCACATGGTCTTTGCCTTGGGCAAAGTGCAGGCGGTATTTTGCCGTTAGCATCTTGCAGACCTTCTCGTTGCGATAGCGATCGTTCTTGTCACTGATAGTTTTGCCGTCATTGCCCACACGGTTGAACACGATATGACAATGTGCGTGCCTGCGGTCTGTATGACGGGCTATGATGTATTGTGTGTTTCGGATACACATCCGTTCCATATACTCACGGGCGATATTCAACATGAGTGCATCATCATTCCTTAGTCGCAGACTATCTTTCGGGGAGAAGCTGAGCGATGTATGTCCGACAATATTTTTTACCTTATCATTCAGCAAGGATTGCAGCTCAAACTGCTCAGCCATCTGTTCCGGTGAACCTTCCGCTCCGACAGCTTCCAGAAGTCTTGCCTTTTCTTCTTTTAGCACATAGCGCACGCAGCCACTGAAGGAAGTTCCTTTTGTCAGTTTACCTATCATCTTTCAGTTGTTTGATGAGTTGTGAAATATGGTTTGCTATCTCTTGGCACTGGTTAGCTACGGCAAAGAATCCGTAGGTGTTTGCCTGTTTAGCCAATTGGTTCAGATTAGTGCTTTCGCCAATCAACTGACGGATGATGTGCAAGTGGTCACGGGTGATACGTTCTCGTACCGACCCCTGTTCAATGAGTGAACGTATGACTTCACTTTTGCTCCGTTTGCTGCGTCTGCTTAATGCTCCTAACCACGCCAACTGGTCATCGGTTAGACGTAATGTAATCGTATTTTTCTTGTTCATTTTTCGTTGCTTTTTAATTGTTACAGTTGTGACCATCGGGAGCTGTCCCACCGGACTTCAGGGTGGGCAAGTTGTCGGGAAATGTAATACACCGACATAAACTTGCTTACCCTAAAAAGTTCCGGTTTTCAGTCCTTACGATCAGTATTGAGAACCTCCCTTTTGGTATGCCCGAAACATTGTTCAGGAGCTGTTCCGTTGTACGTTTACCAACTCCAAGCCAAGCGTTTCAATCAATGTTTTTAGGTGCGGATTCTTCCTGTTCATCGCTTGGAGAACAGCCTCGTCTGGCTGGATTTGCAGCAGGTAATCGGCGATGTCATACCCTTCCTTCCGTTCGCTTTCGGGAGCGTTGTTTTCGAGATAGTCGAAGAGTTGTACTTCGATTCCATAGTTGCGTATCATTCCGATTTTGCTTTGCCAATAGTCGGTCGCTCCCAAGTCAGGGAAAAGAACAACACTTCTTTTCGCCAGTGCCGAAAGGCTGCTTTCATTGAAACATCCGTTCTTTCCACCTGAGGCAAGCCACAAATATTGCGGCAGGTAATAAGAGGCGATAAGAGCAGTCTTCTCACTTTCGACCAGTGCGACCGGACGGATTTTGTCTGCAGCCAACAAGTGCTCGCCGAAGAAACATTGCTTCATGTTGAAACTAGATTTATGGAGTAGGGAGTGTGCCCAAGTGATGTGGCTGTGTGGTTCTTTTACTCTCTTCCCTGTATTCGGATTGTAAAGTATTATCTTACCTGTACGAACTTGGTTGTTGCGGTCAATCTGCCAAAACACAGTTGCTCCATCCCAATGTTTGGAAGAACCGACATGATACTTTTTCATTAGACTCATGGCAGATGATTCTCCAAATTGGGAAACCAGAAACTGATACAGCTTGTTCGTTTTATAGCATTTCAAAGATCGCTTGACTATTTCTTCGTTGATGAAAGAAGTAGGAGTTGTCTTTATCTCACCCGGTTTCGGCAGAACTGACGAAGAACCTTTTTCAAGCAATATTTGTTTCGCTTCAGGTTTTTCATCAAAATAATTCCGCGGCGTGAAATGACAACCGCACTTCTGTTCATGGTCGCACCGCCCTACATAGTCGGGGAAGGATATTTGTTTCTCCGTATCGACATATCGAGAGAAACACCTCTTGCGATGGCAGACCGGACAGGTATGTCGGGTGGCAATACCTTTGTATGGCTCTAATGTAAATCTATGTGCCGTCATTGTTTCAGTTCTTTTATGTGTGTCGTTATTGTCACTATTGTCGTTTTCTGGGTTGAAAGTGTCAAAAGCGACAAAAACGTCACGGGTTAATCTTTGAGTATTCTCCATGTTTCTCTTTGCGGAACAGGATGCCGATGTTGTCGTTCAGGAACCGTTGCAGAGTACGTTCCTTCATGCCATTCTGTTCTGCAATATGTGTCGCCTGTGCCGTGGTGAACGTACAGGGAAGCTGGCCGACAATGGTTTGTTGCTGGCTATTCAATACCACTTCGCTGATTATGTGTTGTACGCTCAAAGCGGACTCCTTGAAATACTCCGTCAGCCGTATGGCACGTTCCACAGTCAGCAAATCAATGTAGGTTTTATCGCATTCACCACAAGTCCACCGTGCCAGTTGAATAATCAGACAGAAACGGATGATGTATATTTCCAGCTTGCAATAAATGCTGACAATCGTGTCATTCCCTTCACGGTCGCATAATTCTGAGAAACGATGCTGCCATTCATCTAGCCGTTTCTTTGCCTCTTCATCAAAGTGCAGGATATACGGTTCAACTTCTCCCTTGTCGTTGTAATTGCATTCCAAGCAGATAAACTTGTCAAATGATGGCGTGCCATTCCTGTTCAATATCAGCAGGCAGTTCCTTATCATTCCAACGGGCTTTCTGTTGGAGATTGGGCATCACGAAAAGAATGCGGTCAATGAATCCGTTGCTTGAGCGCTCTCCTTTTGCCAATTCACCCAAAATCTTCTTCTGAATCGTACCAATGACCGATATGTACGGACGTTTGATGAAGATGGAACTCTTTGCGCTCTTACGGTCGGAGATGGTTGTCTTTGCACTGAAAACCGAAAGCCAGAACTGTTCTTCCGAACCGTTGTTGTATCGGTTAAAGTTCTTGAACCATGCGGACAACTCGTCTGCCCACAGGCAGAGTCCACGCTTGTTCTGCGCATGGATAAGACTCAGTCCTTCGGGCGTAACGTCCGATACAAGGAAACGTCTGCGGACGGGTTCCATTGGAAATTGCTCATATCCGTTTTCCGTCCGTTCTTTCCGGCTCATGCACATCTGTCGTTCATACTCGGCATACGCTTTTTCGTATTCCTGATTCTGCTGGTAATCAAAATCAAGGAATGGCTTCATAGCGAAGCTGAGTGGGTGACTTTTATTCGCTCCCGGTCTGCCTATCAATGCCATATAGAGGATAGGACTTTCAAGCCAACCTTGTTTGATTTGAACAAGATGGGTATTCCCGATTCCTACGGCGATGGCTGTAAGAATAGAGGAGGCAATATAGTCCGTAGGATAGCTGTGGCATTCATGTACCTCTCGTATGATACGCTGGATGCGGCTCGGAAAGATACTGACGGGGAATTCGGTACCTGCCAGCTTCATGCTCATATCAATGGCTTTGTCCACCATCAACATTGGGTCAATCGTTTTCTTTTCCATCGTCAAAAAGATTAGAAGTTTGTGCGGTGCTTAGGTTTGCGGCGCATTCCACTTTGCATATTTGCCAATACCTCGTCATAATTTTGTTCCGAAGTTTTCTTCCGTCCGTTTTCAACCCATGCTAAGAGTTCATCCTCGTAGAAGTAGAGTTTCTTACCTTTCTTGTAAGCTGGCAATATGCCTTTCCGTACCAATGCATAAATCGTGGCTTTTGCCTTGTGAATAATGCGGCAGGCATCTTCGATTTCAATCAGCACACGTTTTTCGGACGGTGACGGTTTCAATTCCGACACCATCTTTTTCAATTCAATGACCTGTTCGGTCAGATAACCTACCGCTTCAGGTAGCTTATCAAAGGTGATTGTTTTCTCATTCTGCATCATATTACGTTGGATTTAGTGATTTCTGAATTAGGCAGATTGCTTCAAGGTGGTGTCAATCTTGATAGTACACTTCCCGTCCAATCTTAATTTGCTTTTCAATGTGGAGATTTCGCTCTCTTTCAACGCTTCTGCAAATACGCGTTTGATGAAAGTCGCTATTTGGATTCCACTCTTTGAGAACTGATAGCCGATATTCCATCCAAAGTGCATCAGGTCAATGGTTCGGATGGCTGAGTCCACTTTGACGGTACGTACAACCTTTGGAATATCCTTGTCCGCATGGAACAGACAGATGTATTCACAAAGAATATTCAAGTCCTCTTCTTTCATGTAGGGTGCAAAAGATTCACGTGTGTAGGTCAGGACTGTAGTGAGCTTTTCTTGCTCGGCTTGTTCTTTGGCTTTCATAGCCGATAGCCGGATTTGTGCGTAATCCATGCAGGGTGGAGGATTTGTGTCCGTTTCTTTGGCTAAAGGTTTCTCTTCTGTCGTTTCTTTGCGATCCTCTGTTTTAATCTTGCATTTCTTCCCATAGTTCGGGAATTTCATAAACAGGGTTTCAAAAAAAGGAGAAAGAGTTTTCTTGAATAACTCTTACAGGTTGATATAAATGGCCGTAAGCATCAGGGTACAGACCGTAAATGCCACATAGCCATTAAAAGCATCAAGTCCACGATGTAGTACCATTTGTCGTGCCATTGCACCAACAATTACATTTGCGCTGAATACTAACCATGTCAGCGTTTGTTCTTCCAATTTCTCTGTCTTCATATTTATCGATTTTAATTGTTTGCCTGCAAAAGTATATTGGTATGAACGAGTCCCAATCGATTCACTCTGTCGTGGCAGCGTTTGGCGTTATTAACTAAGACATAAGCTGCCACAAGAATGATTGCTTGGCTAATCCATGCACAAAAATGTGGAATAGCTGGCAAGACAATTATATAGTATGTACATAGTAGGTAATGATTTTCTTGAGAAGGGCATAAAAAAAGCCCGAAATGGCTGGACCAAATCGGGCTTTACAGGGTTATCATATCAGCAAAGGTGTTGTGTCGTTTTTATTTGAGTGATATTTTATTGGCTGTTTCCCGCTTCTTTGTATTTATCAAGTCCGCATAGATTTGGGTCGTGGACACATTCTTGTGTGTGAGCATTTTGGAAACGGTGTAGATGTCTGTACCTAACGAGATTTGGATTACGGCATAGGAGTGGCGGAAGCAGTGAAAGCTGATGTGCTTATCGATTCCGGCTTGTTTAATCCATTTCTTCAATGGATGTTGCGTCATGCTTCGTTTCAATCCTTTGAACACTTTTCCCGTGCCGGGTGTTCCACACAATTCGTATGCTTCATTACTGATAGGGAGTGTCGCTTCCGTCTGTGTCTTTTGTGTACGGATGCGCAGGCAATAGCCTTGGTCGGGTGCAATTTCGAAATCTTCCCATTGCAGCTTCAGAATGTCACTGATGCGCAAACCAGTCAAGCAGGCGAAAAGAGAAGCCGCTTTAAGTACGGGGATGTCGCAGGGAGTGGCTGCAAGCAGCTTGACTTCATCCAGTGTTAGATATTCCTTTTTCACATCCTCCGGCTCAATCTTATCCAAGAAATCGTTGATGTTCTCACGAATCCATTTGTCACGGTAAGCAATTTTCAGCAATCCTCGGAATGTGGAGTAGTAGCCGGAAGCGGAATTGAGCGAAATGGGACGGTCGGAGTGTTTGAGTTGCTTGGCGTTCAATAAATATTCTCTGAACCGCTTGCACAAATCTACGTTCACTTCACCGAAAGTACATTTGCCCTTGACGAAGTTGTAAAAGTGCTGGTACACGAAAGTCCACTTCTCATCTTTGGTGCGACACATCTTTTTGAAATAGGCAAGAAAGTCAGCTTTTTGCTTGGTTTTGTCCAAGAAGCCAAACTCTTCGTTGATGAGGGATTGCACACGGATACATCGAATGGCTTCCGCTTTGTTTAGCATCTCATTGTTGAATGCCCGTTCCATTTCGTTTTTGGGATGGGCATAGAGGTAGATGCCAAGGTATTCCCTGCGGCTCATCTGCATCGTTTCGGGGTTGCGTACTGCCGGATAATAATCCAAATACAAAGAAATACGGTCATTGCGAATCGCTCTTTGGCGAACGGTCACTTTTGTACAGGTGTGATTCATAACTGATGATATTTAGAGTTTTACATTTGTTTTGGGCACAAAGAAATCGGGTGATATAATGGCGACCAACATCACCGGACGATAACCGGAAAATCGTTATTCAATCTTGGGTGGAGCAAGTAACTTGTCCAATTCAGCCCGGCTGATGAAGGTGTATTTGCCTTTCTTTATCTTAGATATGTGGTGCCATTTCACATAATGGTAAAGCTGGTCTCGCGTGAGGTTGAACTTCTCCATCGCTTCCGCTACGGTATAATACATGGTTTCTTCCGGCTTGGCAATCCCTTTGGCAATGTCCACATGTTTTTTCGAGTAATACACCATAATGTCCTCTTTCTTCTTGGGGATGGCGTTCTTATGGGCAAAGGTGTAGATGGCCGACAGGGTCATGCCGAACTTCTCCTGCATGTCTTGCGTGCTGTACCATTCAGAGATGTCCGGGTCTGGGGCTTTCTTGGCAAAGTAGGCATCGATATGTTTCTTGCTCCAATAGGTCTTGCCGCGATTGAAAGTTCGTGGGATGCCGTGCTTCTTGGCAATGGCGAATATCCACGATTCATTGACATGGTATATCTCTTTGACTTCGGCTGTGGTGTAGAAGTCGGTGATGGGGGACTTATCTTTAATTCCCTCCGTTGCTTCGTTCATGTCAATGTAATCTGACATGTTTTCAATGTTAGTTCTTTTGATAAGAGTCTTACGATTGAACCGAATGACTTTTATTTTTCCTGTCTTTATATATCGGTATATGGAAGTTCTTCCAACTCCTAATAGAATGCTTACTTCAGTTGGGGTAAGATATTCTTTGTCGGGTCTTGACGGCAATCTGATAGATTTGCCAATTTCTTGATTATAACTTTCGATGCGCTGTTTCCTTATCTTATCTTTATAAGCGAGGTTTGCGCAACGATGAGAACAATACTCGATTGTTGTCTTATGAGCGGTGAATAGATTACCGCACCATTTACATCTTTTCTGAATTTCAATTCGACTGCTCATTTTATATATCCTTTAAATTCGCCAAAAATGTTTCATCGCGTACCACAGCGTACCATGACGTATCAATGTGTCCACGACCTTTCCGACCAGAAATCGGAGAGTAACAAACGAGTTACAAATACGGTACAAAAATGAGCTGAAAAAGGCCCCTCAACGATGAATATCGCTGGATGAGCAAAAATAAAAGGCGCTCAAAATGAACGCCTTACTAATCAATGATGATTGATACTAATCGTTTGTAAGTATATCTTACTTGCCTACGCAAAAACGACTGAATATGTTTTGAAGTATGCTCTCTGATGTCACGTCGCCGGCGATGTCGCTGAGGTGATGTATGCACTCACGGATGTCCTGACTGACGAAGTCGCCCGAAAGGCCACGTACGATGCCTTCGTGGGCTCGGTGGATGGCGTCATACGCACACAAAAGCGCCTCATGGTGTCGTGCGTTGGTGACGACGACCGCGTCCTGCGACAGGTCGGGCAAAGCAGCTACCTCCACCAACATTCGGCGCAATTCGTCGATATGTGTTCCTTCGCGGGCGGAGATGAATAACCGGGCGGCTCCTATGCTCTCGAAACGTGCGGCCACGTCCTGGCGCTCTGGCAGGCTGAGTTTGTCGCACTTATTGAACAAGACGAGAAGGGGAGTGTCCCCTGCTCTCGCGAGGATTTCGGACTGCAAGCGTGTGGCGGCCGTGACGTCCGTGGCGTCCACCACCCACAGCAGCACAGCGGCTTGCTCCATTTTTTCGTACGTACGGCCAATGCCCATGTTCTCCACCACGTCTGTGGTCTGCCTGAGCCCTGCCGTGTCAATGAAGCGGAACATCACGCCGTCGAGCGTCACCGTGTCCTCGATGACGTCGCGCGTCGTGCCATGCATCTCGCTCACGATGGCCCTTTCCTCACCCAACAAGGCGTTCAACAATGTGGACTTTCCTGCGTTTGTCTCTCCAACAATGGCCACCGGCACTCCGTTCTTAATCACGTTGCCGGCCCGGTACGAACTGGCCAGCTTCCCTATGACCCCTTCAATCTCTTCGGCGAGCGCCAACAGTTCGCTTCTGTCTGCGAACTCCAAATCCTCATGGTCTGAAAAGTCAAGTTCCAGCTCCATCAGCGAGGCAAAGTGCAACAGTCGGTCGCGCAATGCAGTCAACTCCCTGCTGAATCCACCGCGCATCTGGCTCATGGCCACTTGGTGCGCCGCGCGCGATGTCGAGGCTATCACGTCGGCCACCGCTTCGGCCTGGCTGAGGTCCATTTTCCCGTTCAGGAAAGCCCGCTCGGTGAATTCACCCGGACGGGCCATGCGACAGCCTGCTTCAACCAACCGTGTCATAAGCTCACTCACGATGTAGGCCGATCCATGGCACGAAATCTCCACGCTGTCCTCGCCAGTATAGGAATGCGGCGCACGAAAGACACTGACCACGACTTCATCGACCAGGCTGCCGTCGGACCTTCGCACATCACCAAAAACCAGCGTGTAACCTGCCCGCCCGCGCAGGGCTTCCCCATGCCGGGGCGTAAAGACCCTGTCGGCCACAGTGATGGCTTCCGGACCCGCCACACGGACTACGCACAACGCGCCGCCCGATGCTGTGGCGGTCGCACAAATCGTATCGCTTGTCATATATGCTGTCATGCTTTTTATTGAAGGACCGTAATATCTCTAAGAATAAGGTTAAACTATATTTGAAAAGAGCGTCCAAAAGGCAAGACCGAGCTTATCTACTGCTCGTGACGGCCTGACTTGGACACAACTTCCCCGTTTAACTTTTATGGTTATGGTGGGCAAAATTAGGACTTTCCTCCGTAAGAAAAAAGGGAAAGTTTGATTAAGTAATACAAAATCACTCAGGACTGAACCGTTTCACCGCCATGCGCCATGACTACGGTTTTTATGCGCCTTTCGGCCCTTTCCCTTATTGGCAATCACCTACTTTCCGCACGAAGCGGGGAGGCGGCCCTGACAGGTCTGCGAAAAAGCGGGCTTTTTCTTTCCCCGGCTCTTTCCTTTGCGTATCTTTGCTACCGTAACATCGCATTCCCCCGGCAACCTTCCGTACACCCGGAAGAAAAAGCAGCCGGACCTCCTCAGACACAGACAAAGAGATGAAAAAAACGATATCCATCCAACCCTACTGTTCGCCTTGCGGCGACCTGTTACTCGGGTCGTACGACGGGAGTCTCTGCCTTTGCAATTGGATTGTCGAGAAACATCCTGGACGAATCGCCCGCCGGCTGCAACGGGCGCTCGCTGCGGAATACACCACGGGCGGCAGCGACGTCACCCGCGAGGCTGCGCATCAACTTGACGAATACTTTGCCCGACAGCGCCATACGTTCGACATCCCCCTGCTCTTCGTGGGCACGCCGTTCCAAAAGGAAGTCTGGGCAGAGCTGCTCAAAATTCCCTATGGCCACACGGTTTCTTACAGCGAACTGGCCCGGCGCCTCGGCCTCGCCACGGCCGTACGCGCTGTGGCAAACGCCAGCGGCGCCAATGCCATTTCGATCTTCGCTCCCTGCCACAGGGTCATCGGCAGCGACCACAGCCTGACGGGCTTCGGAGGCGGTCTCGCAGCCAAGCGCTTTCTGCTCGATTGGGAACGGCAGGCGGACGCTGCGTCCCTGGCTCTCAGAGAATAAAGCCCGCTGGGCCGAAGAGCAGGCGCCGGCCTGCTGAGAGGAAAAAGCGGACGGCTGTCCGTCAAAAACGGCAAAGCACCCGTTTCCGCACGCAGGAGGACTTGTGTCTCCCTCTTGTGGAAACGGGTGCTTTGTCCCTGGATGTATCAGATGACGATCAGGCCAGTTCGTCAAGCGCCTGGCTCAAATCGGCAAGGATGTCGTCGACGTCCTCAATGCCCACCGAAAGACGGATGAGGTCGGGACGCACACCAGCCTCGACGAGCTGTTCGTCGCTGAGCTGGCGGTGTGTGTGGCTGGCGGGGTGGAGCACACAGGTGCGGGCATCGGCCACGTGCGTCACGATACAGATGAGCTTCAAGTGGTCCATGAACCGGACGGTATCCTCACGCGAACCTTTCAGCCCGAAGGCAATGACGCCACATCCTCCCTCGGGCAGATATTTCCGGCCCAGCTCATAATACTTGTCACCCGGCAGACCGGCATAGCTGACCCATGCCACACGCGGATCGGCTTGCAGGAATTCGGCCACCCGCTGTGCGTTCTCGCAGTGGCGTTTCATGCGCAGATGAAGCGTTTCGAGCCCGAGGTTGAGCAGGAAGGCGTTCTCGGGGCTCTGGATGGATCCAAGGTCGCGCATGAGCTGGGCAGTAGCCTTCGTGATATACGCGCCCTTGCCGAAGGCCTCGGCATAAGTCAGGCCATGATAACTCTCGTCGGGCAGGCAGAGCCCGGGGAACTTGTCGGCATGGGCCATCCAGTCGAAGTGGCCGCTGTCCACAATGGCGCCGCCCACAGCCGTGGCGTGACCGTCCATGTACTTGGTCGTCGAGTGGGTCACGATGTCGGCCCCCCACTCGAAGGGACGGCAGTGAACAGGCGTGGCGAACGTGTTGTCCACGATGAGTGGGACGCCGTGCTTGTGAGCGATACGGGCAAAACGCTCGATGTCGAACACATGGCCGCCGGGATTCGAGATGGTCTCGCCGAAAAAGCACTTGGTGTTCGGGCGGAAGGCCTTTTCGATCTCCTCGTCGGTCCAGTCTGGGTCGATGAACGTACAGGCGATGCCCATCTTCTTCATCGTCACGCCGAAGAGGTTGAATGTGCCGCCGTAAATCGTACTCGAAGCGATAAAATGGTCGCCAGCCTCACAGAGGTTGAAGACGGCATAAAAATTGGCAGCCTGACCGCTTGACGTCAGCATGGCAGCCACGCCGCCCTCGAGCTGTGCGATCTTCGAGGCGACAGCGTCGTTCGTCGGATTTTGCAGGCGCGTGTAGAAATAGCCCGACTCTTCGAGATCGAACAGACGAGCCATCTGTTCCGTACTATCGTATTTGAACGTTGTGCTCTGGTAAATGGGCAGCACGCGTGGTTCGCCGTTTTTCGGCGTCCAGCCGGCCTGCACACAAAGTGTGGCGGGTTTCATCTTCTTGCTCATATCTTGAAAATTTGCATATGGGTGAAATAACAATACTATCTGCCGGAAAAATCATGCGGGGCGACAACCCCGCGGCGTATAGCCTCTCCGGAATTGTCGCCCACAAGGTGTGGCCCTACGCGGCGGGGCGCGTCCCGCCGCTCCGCACTCCCGACATCACTGCACGGGTGCTGCGCTGCGGCGGAACAACCCCGTCGAAGCCGAACCCTTCAAGGCGTTCTGGGCCGTCACCTTGTCAGCCAGAACGCGCCACCGCTTCTCCTTCTGAGCCTTGGCCGTGTAGCGTGCACGCTGGCGCGCGGCTTCCGCCTCGCGAGCCCGCGCCTTCTCCTCCTCATTCCGGCGAGCCCATTCCGACACGGTGTAATACTCGCCCGTTGCGGCGTCACGCACGCGGAGCTCCGGCAGCCTGAGCGTCTCGCCCTCAGGAGCGGCCAAGTAACCGGCTGGCGATTCCACCCGCTCCACCTCGACCGGGACGACCCCGGCTGCGATCATGCCGATCTCCTTGGCGGCGGCATAGGAAAGATCCACGATAGCCCCCCGGCGGTAGGGGCCGCGGTCCGTCACCTTGACTATTACCTCCTGACCGTTGCGGGCGTTACGCACTTTCAGATACGTGCCGAGGGGATACGTCTTGTGGGCGCAGGTGAGGCTGTCGCGATGATAGCGGGAGCCGTCGCTCGTGTATCGCCCGTGAAGCCGGTTGGAATAATAGGTAGCGTCGCCGACCTGCTGAGCATCCGCAGCGAGGACGGACGCCACCATTGTCATTAGGAAAAAAATCAGTTTCGTTATTTTCATGCTTCTTCTTTTACGCCGGAATCGCGCGACACAAAAAAGACAGACCTTGTGAGCGTGTCGCGGCTGCGAGGAAAGGGGGTGAGGGGCGAAGCGTGTCGGCCCCATTGTCCCGAAAAGCCCCGCCCGATGGCGGACTTGCCGAAAGAGGCGGCGAGATGGGACGGAAGCCAGCCCTACATTCCAGCTGTTCAAAAACCGGCGCAAAGGTCGGCATTTCTATGCTTATAGACAAGCACTGTCAGTTAAAAAGTTGTAACCCCTGCCAGCCCACGCGCGCCTGCATGCCTCATTGGGCAGCTCGCCGCCCGCAGCAGGCACACGGTTCGCCTGCTCCGAGGACGACTCCTACGCACCCACACACGACGACACACGACGACCCCCGACTCACCGACGAAAGACTCAAAAAGACGCCCACGCCGACAACAGTCCCCCACCCCGCCAACCCTAAACGAAACAACCACCGGACATGGACGCCGGAATGCTTGTGGGCCTGCGATAAAGAGGCCGTGCAGTTCGGACATAGGGCAAAACAGCGTGCTGTCCACATCCACTCTCTCATATCCAGCAAGGCGAGAGCCTCGTGCCGGCCAAGCTTATCACTCCACACCGGGGCGACTACGGCTACGACATCATTCCGGCCCATCAGAAACGGCCAGCATCGGACAAAGCCTCGTTTTTTCGACGCACATGGTTTGGCCCCGCCACAGTAACCCCAACGACTTCAACACAGAATTATTAATGCGTTGTGATTTGCTTTCAAATTCTTACCTTTGCAGTATCTGCGACAGCGAATAAAATTTATTCTTGATAGAGTGAACTGTTGTGATTTGCTTTCAAATTCTTACCTTTGCAGTATCTGCGACAGCGCGGAGGCGAAGACAGAAATCAACTTCAACGTTGTGATTTGCTTTCAAATTCTTACCTTTGCAGTATCTGCGACAGCTCGAACACCACAAACAGCTGAATAAGAGATCATTAGAGCACAAAACGAGGAAAGAAAAAATGGCCGCAGTAAAAAAACTCCTGTTTAACAAACCGGAGTTTTTTTTGCTTCAGAACAATTCCAACTGCTGGCCAGGCGCACAAACATCATGCGGCGCACGGCCAAAGAAAAGTTCCATATTGCCGAACTGCTTGTCCGTGATGCAAAGCAGACCTATCTTTCCATACGGAGGAAGAATAGATTTTACACGACGTAGATGTACGTCTGCGTTCTCATAGCTGGCGCAATGGCGCACGTAAATGGAAAACTGGAACATAGTGAAACCATCACGTTGCAGATTTTTCCGGAAGAGTGCATAAGCTTTCTTCTCTTTTATCGTCTCGGTCGGCAAATCAAAGAAGACAAGAATCCACATCACACGATACTGACTAATCCTGTTCACGGCCATTCGGGATAAAGGACATGGCGCAACTCGCCAGAGAAACACTTGTTCAACGATGAGGCGGTCAGCCCGGCTGCCACCATCAAGGGACTCCGGCGTCCGTCCAGCACAACGTCAAGCGTCGGGATGGAAAGCAATTGCCGCTTGACATCCGGCGTGAGTTCATGGCCTTCGTCATGGAGCGCCATGCCTGCCACGACCTTATCCACGAAAGGACGATAAGGCTCCATCACGTCGTCGGCCAGACAATATGCATTGTACCGGTTGTGATGATGAATACCCAATGTTGGGAGCAAGCCGCTTGCGACGAGACTGCGGGCTATCACTGCACGAAGAATAGCATAGCCATAATTCAGCAGGGCGTTAGGATAATCCCCTTCGCGGTCGCGTACGAAGCCTTGACGGGGACGAAACACCCACTTCCAATAATAGGCTGCCGCCCGGGCCTCCAAATTGTCAGGGTCACCACTGCGCACCTCACGAGCCCAGGCTTCCAAGCAACCGGTTTCGACGCCGACTTCGCGGAGGACAGCCGCCTGATTGAGTATTTTAGCCCGTATCGTTTGTTGCCATAATTGTTTACGGAGAGGCACTGAGGCATCTATTTGTTGACGGAAGCGTTCGTTCTGCGTAGTGTTTCCATAAAGCGGGAGCAGCAGTCCGACGGGTAGATGCCGCCCGTCGCACGTGATGAGGGCACAATTGTTTTCCAACAAAGCCTCCATCAACTGCGAGGTCAGCGTCAACTGAGGATTATCGAGTATCATCACGCCTATATCATCAATAGGACGTGTGACTTTGTCCTCCGAAAACCACACTTCCGTGGCCCGGCGCACTTTCTCTGCACCGGGCCTCTCAATAACAAGCTGACCTTCGCTCAACGACAAACGAGCCGGATGGCCAAAATAGAGTGTCTTCTTTATCATATTTCTGTTCCATGAAGTCAATACTCACCTACGGCCACAATTTGTCCGATGTGATTCACCCGCACTTTAACTATATTCTTCAATTTTTCCAAAGTCCGCACCCGCTTCCATGTCACGTCCTTCAAGGCCTTGGTGTCCTCAACGGTCGTCTCCAAATGATGCCGGAAATAATAATCTTTCGACGATAGTTTCTGTACACGGAACAAATGTGGACTGACCAACGCATAATTAGCGGGATCCGTCAAATCGACAGACCGAGGGTCGAAACCGGTCTTCTCATCCGGGAAAACAAAATACTCATTTATTTTCATTGAGAAGAGGAACTGCCAACCCTCATCACGCTTGTAGTTCTTGTCAATTACTTCCACGGTCCGACACTCAATGCGTTGCTGCCGGACACGTTCAACCACGTCAAAAAACGTCTCAATATGTTCCTGCAAGTTTCCCTCTGCATCGCAGAAGATCGCCACATGGTGATTATTCTGCGTCTGGACGTAGTCGCACGGAATCGTTCGTCCATGTTCATCGTGCATCAGGCGACCGTCAACATCACGTTTCTCGTGAATGGATACAACGTCGCTTTTGTCGATAATCGTCACGCGTTTGACCGATATGCCCTTCTCTTGGTTCAGCCATATCGGATTTTCACCTAAATTGGAAAATGCTTTCTTGGCATCCTGACCATACAGGGCGAGACGTTCTTCAAGCAAAGTACGGATACGGCGATCGACCACTTTTTCCACGTTCAATTTGGGAGTAATTTCTTTCCGTATCGTACCTACCTCTTCAAGCTCCACAAGCTTCACCAGGAGCGGCACGGTCTGCGTATGTGCCTCATCGCAATAAAGCGGATTTTTCTCTAAACTATTTTTTCCTGTGAAAGCCTTCTTCGGATCACCGCCGAACTCTGCAAGACGAGCCAACAACGCTCTACGGAAACATGTGTTTGCAACTTTCTCAATCTCCGCCTGCGTAAACGAAGAGCCCACTCGGACGTTCTTCGTCACGTAACGACGGATTCGTCCATATACAGTTTCTTTATGCAACGGGCCACGAGGTGTCCATTCTATTTTCCTGTTATATCCTCCCCGTTTCTTCGAGCGGTTCAATGACGGCGTAAGCACCTTGTTCTTCGATTTTATCGACACGAGTATTTGGTCGAGTTGTCTCATGGCCTCCCGCCGGAATCTAGATCTATCACCGAACGGACATTTGAACCGCCAACGGTGGTCTCCGTCACACTCCATTTCTTTTTGCTGTATGGCATAGGCTTGACTGGTCGTCTTTCCGCGCATTGAGATGATTCAGATATTGAATATAAGCCCGCTTGGTGAAAGCGATCGTCAGCGCGTCCATGGCGTGATGACGATGATCGTTGCGTTTGGTCCAATTCTGAATTCGCTTAAACACATGGCCTTCACGATCCGAACAAGCCTCAACTACTCCTTGTCGCTCATACTTAGGCAGGTTCATTTCTTTCATCACGTTGACGAGTCCCCAGTCTTCACGCAACCTGCTGGTGATGGCCCCAGAGGTGGCCAATACGCCAGGCACAAAATCCTCGAACAGTTCCAAAGCCTTACGGACTATATACTGGGTGTTACGGAGGTCTCGATTGATGAAATCCTCGGGAATTTTATCGCCCGGCATCAACAGATATTTATGCTTGTCCTTCGATATGATGCCTTTATTGAACAACTCATCTACTCTGCACCGGTAGAGAGCGGCCCCTTCGGAACCATAACAATCGTTTACGAAATCCCAAGCCGTACGGTCTTTTTTCTCAATGTTCACTTGCCGCGCTTCAAGCGTTTTATTGGAAAAAGAGTCGTCAAACAGACGGGCCTGCGGAATGATATGCTCTATATCAAATGCTTTGCTAAACAATTCTTCTTTTGGTATATCTGTGTTTGAGTAGAGCGTTTTATAATCATTTTCCTTTAATTCCTCATAGAGCTTATAGCGCACGATATCATTCCGGCTGACATACGACAGGCCGAATTCCTGTCGGAGTATCTTTTCTATCTCCGCGTTTTCTTTCGTTGCCTTCGCTATGGAGGCCGTTCTTCTCTCACGTTCAGCGGCACAACTCTTCAACTCACGCGCCATCTCAATACGGATTTCGTCCGGCTTACCGTATGCAGAAGTCACGCCGTTCACTACGTGTATCATCTGATTAAGAATTTTCTCGACAACGGGATTATGAAGGCTCTTCGACGGCAGGAGATCCAACCGGTCCTTATATGTTCTCTTGTCAAGTTCTTCACGCGTGCGGGAACGTACAGAATGGCAATAACCGGCTTGCTCACAGGCCACGTCATACATATATCCTTTTTTCAGAAAAGGAAGGATTCGGCGCATTGCCTTGGTGCTCAGGCTCCCGTAATCATCCTCAAAATGTACAGTCAGGAATAACCTGGCCACATCTTCATCCATTTTCGTCAGTGCGCAGAGGCGTTTAAGCAGACATTTGTCCCCGGTTGCCGAACTGTCGCCCTCATACGAATACAAAAGATGCCAAAGACGATAGAGCGGCTGCTGTTCATATGCAAGACCATCCAGTTCCGCATCAAAAGACAGAAGTCCCACTTCAAAGCCGAGGCCACCAAACACTCCCCCGACAAGTTCGCGCACCTTAGCCGCACGCATTTTTTCAAAATCGTATTCGCCATGTCCTGTCTGCGCGATGACCTGCTCATACACTTTATAAAAAGCCGCCAGCGTCCGGTTGCCTTCAAGTTCCTTATAATTCAGGTCCCATTCGCGCCAATGGTCGCACAGCAATTTCAAGACGTCGTTCTTCTTCATCCTGACACGATAGCACAGTTCGGCCGCAAGCATTTCCTTCTCCTCGTCAGCCAAGGGACGGACTTCTTGTGTCGGGACGTGAATAAGCATTAAATTGTTCAACACCTGCCACATTCTGAATTCCTGAAATAGCGGAGACGACTTCGGACACACTTTCGGTCCGACATCACGCCGTCTTCCTCTGCCGTCCGCCGCGTTTTCCGGAATAGAATAATGAACCAGTTCACAACGGTTCACCAAGCCTTTCTTGCTCTTCAACGGGCGTTGGAAAAAGAGAATGTGCCGCAAACGTTTCCTCAACCTCTCCGTCAGTTCAGGATGGAACCGAGCCTGGCTCGCCCACAACGCGTCGAATTCATTCTGGTAATCCTTCCGATAAAAGACAAGGGTTTTCAAACTCTCATGGGGATTGGCCTGTATGTGTCTCCACATATACTGACCCACTGTTTCATGCCGGAAATAGAGTTCCTTGCTCCTGTCTCCGATCTGCCCCAGGTAGCCGCTCGAAGCGTTTATGTCTCTCACGATTTGAATCAAGACCGCAGCCAGCTGTGCCGCTGGCAAACCACCCATAGCCGCAGCAGAACGCCAGCCATAAAGGATCTGACGACGTTCCTTCCCCTTTACCGTTTCCGGAATTACGCCATGCGCATCCATCAGCTGCTGTGCTCTCCGGCTGTCAGCCTGCGTCAAGGCTACACGCAATTCATCGGTCATCCACGCTGAATGACAAGCGTGTTGCAACGTCCAGATATGATCAAGTTCTTGCTGCAAATCGGAACGGAAGAAAGCAGGAACCGTCATTTTTCCTCTTTGCATCCGCTCATACACCCACTGCCCCGGCGTCATACTCCGCTCGCAAAGTTGTTTGGACACATCCATACCGTCTATAACCGGCCCCTCCTCTTGGCTGTCCGCCTTACGGTTGCTCTTGTAACCGCGTTTCTTATTGATTTGAAGCAAAATACGGGCCAATTGGGCGAGGGTCACCTCTTTCTCTACGGCCTCGGCCCTAAGTCTGAGGCTTTCAAAGGTCGACCGCGTCCCATGTTCGGACAACGTCGTCTCTTCGGTGATCCAGCCTTCTTCTCTCATCACGGCTACCAGTTCATCACGCCGCATCTGATAACGGTCGATGTTGCGCCTCATGCTTTTCCGCGCCGCCCTGTCGGCATTCGTTGTGATGCTCTGTCCCTTTTCAAATTTCGTTTCTTCGTCTACGCTGAGCGGCACGACCCTGACTCCTAAACGAACAATTTCCGACTGTTCGTTCGCTGCTTCGGCTTCCAGCACATAAGCCCATCCTATGCTGGTCGTGCCCAGATCTATTCCCAGGATTCTTTTCATAGTCTATAAAAGGTTATTTGCTCCAAAATTACTTTTTTCTTTTGGAACACGGCACGAAATCTCCCCAATAAGGGCTCAAATATAATTTTTTTCTCAGGCAAAGGGTGAATCAAGAAAAAACGCTACCTTTGCCACGAAGCAAATCACAATAAGGATTATTCCGTTGTGAAAACATTCAAAGCGGCGCTCCTGCCCAAGGCGGTGGAAGGGTCGCTTTTCTCATCTCCTTTCTCCTCCGCCAGGGCGCCGTTTCCCGGGGAATCAGCGTCCCAGTTCGCGCTGGACATCGTTCGTCAGGGCGACGAACTCGTCGACACTGAGCTGCTCGGGGCGCCGCGTCAGGTCGGGGCGGGCGAGAAAAGCATCGTGGCCGCGCGCAGGGCCGGGACCGTCGAGCTGGGCGAGCAGCGCACGCAGGGGGTTGCGCAGCATCTTGCGCCGTTGCTGGAACACACCCTTCACCACACGGGCAAACAGTGCCTCGTCGCACCCAAGCTCCCGCCGCCCGTTGCGGTCAAGCCGCACGACGGCGCTGCGCACCTTGGGGGGAGGGTTGAACACTCCGGGCTCGACGGTAAAGAGGTAGTGGACGTCGTACCACGCCTGCACAAAGACGCTCAGCACGCCATAAGTCCGGCTGCCCGGCGGCGAGGCCAGCCGCAGGGCCACTTCGCGTTGTACCATGCCCGTGCAGCAGGGGATGAGCTCACGGTTGGCAAGGAGCTTGAAGAATATCTGGCTACTGATGTTGTAGGGATAGTTACCCGTCAGGACGAAGGCACTCCCGGCGAAAACTTCAGACAGGGGAAGGCGGAGGAAATCGCCCTCGACAATGGAGCCGTCGAGCTCAGGAAAGTGCTCGCGCAGGTAGGCCACGCTCTCGCGGTCCACTTCGACCACTTTCAGCACACGCCCCTTCGCAGCCAGGTACTGCGTGAGCACGCCCATGCCCGGCCCCACTTCGAGCAGGGGAAGGCCGGGGCAGGCGTCGACGGTGTCGGCGATGGCACGGGCGGTTGGCTGGTCGGTCAGGAAGTGCTGGCCGAGCGACTTCTTGGGGCGGACGTTTCTCATCATGGATTCTCTTTTTTTGCCGGCGACGGACATTTTGGGCACAAAGTTAGCGTTTTTTCCGCACCCGACAGGCGCCTGACAGGACGCAGGACGTTTTTTCGTGGAGCGCGTGGCCCGAGTGTGGCGCTTTTTCACTACATTTGCTGCCGTTCGCATGCCCGGCACGCCGGTAGCAGCGATTTTACTTTTTCTATGGACGAAAAACAAGACGAGAAGAATACAGCAGGTGCACGCCTGCTGAAAAGCCTGTTAAAACTTGCCCTTCCCTTTGTGTTGGGGCTGGGCATCCTTTGGTGGATGTACCGCGACGCCGAATGGCCGCGCCTCTGGCAAACGGTGCGCTCAATGCGCTGGGAATGGATGGCGGCCTCGATGGTGCCGGGCGTGGCGGCGCAGGTGTTCCGCGCCCTGAGGTGGCGGCAATCGCTCGCCCCCTTGGGCGAACGTCCGCGCCGGCGGACGTGTATCGACGCCGTATACCTGTCCTATGCCGCCAGCCTTGTCATCCCCCGCGTGGGCGAGGTGACGCGGTGCGGCACGCTGAAAGAACGCGAGGGCACGTCGTTCGCAGGCTCATTGGGCACTGTGGTGACTGAGCGCGCTGTCGATTCGGCCGTGCTGCTCGCCTTCACGGGGCTCGCGTTCCTCCTCCAGCTGCCTACACTGGCCCGTTTCCTCGAACAGACAGGCACCGACGTCGGCGCTGCCTTAGGGCGCTTCACAGGGACGGGCTACATTGTGACTGCCATCTGCATCGTGGCGCTCGGAGCGGGTCTCTACGCGCTCATGACCCGCCTCGAAGCGTTCAGCCGGGCACGCGGCGTCTTCCTCAGCCTTTGGGCCGGCATCGTGTCGCTGCGCGGGGTCAGGAACCTGCCGCTCTACATAGCCTATTCGGTGGGCATATGGGTAGCCTATTTCCTCCACTTCTACCTCGCCTTCTTCTGCTTCGACTTCACCTCCGGCATAGGGCCGGGAGCTGCCTTGGCCATCTTTTGCGTAGGGTCGTTCGCCGTGCTCGTCCCGACGCCCAACGGAGCCGGCCCGTGGCACTTTGCCGTCAAGACGATGCTTGTGCTCTACGGCGTAGACGGCGTGGCAGCAGCGGATTTTGCCCTCGTAGTCCACACATTGCAGACGATGCTCGTCGTCGTGCTTGGCGTCTATGCGCTCGTCGACCTGCCACTTATCAGACGCAGGAGTACACTTTCCGCGAACCGCTGACTATCCGAAAAAACTGAGACATTCATAAATCTTACTACTATGACCGAGATCAAAGACCTTCAACCCTCCTCCATTTGGCGTCATTTCTACGCCCTGACACGCGTGCCCCGCCCCTCAGGGCATGTGGAGAAAGTGCAACAATTTCTTCTTGACTTTGCCCGCGAAACCGGCGTAGAGGCTTTCCTTGACAAGGCCGGCAACGTAGTGATGCGCAAAGCTGCCACCCCGGGCATGGAAAACCGCAAAACCGTCACCCTGCAAGCCCACATGGACATGGTTCCACAGAAACTCAGCGACAGTCCCCACAACTTCGAGACCGACCCGATCGAAGCCTACGTTGACGGCGAATGGGTCAAGGCGCGCGGC